>ERZ773187.828-NODE-828-length-27066-cov-9.061012_pt1 | contig 27066 bp, 23 predicted proteins | sample MGYA00511242_ERZ773187 | MGnify/ENA primary metagenome ERZ773187 (study PRJEB29015, sample SAMEA2737744) | human gut metagenome | biome: human gut; feature: human-associated habitat; material: faeces | place: China | collected 2012 ...
GCCGCGTGGTGACCTTCAGACCCGGACAGAAGTTAAAAAGCCGTGTCGAAAACGCTTCGCCAAAAGCAGAGTGATATGAACTAACTAAAAAGGCCGCTTTTGCGGCCTTTTTTCTTTGCGCTGTTGTAAACCCACCGTAAAATCAATCACCTCATTCATTCGCATAATGATACTCATGCCCGAATTCGCCCGTCATCAATACCGCGCCGATCTGCGAAAATTACTGTTGCTGATAGTGGCGCTGGTGGCGGCACTGGTGTTTAGCCTCTGTGCGGGTGAGCAGTGGATTTCGCCGCAGGCCTGGTTTAGTGATGACGCGCGTCTTTACATCTGGCAAATACGGCTTCCGCGTACCCTGGCGGTGGTGTTGGTGGGGGCGGCTCTGGCCCTGAGCGGTACCATTATGCAGGCGCTGTTTGATAATCCCCTCGCCGAGCCCGGTCTGTTGGGCGTCTCAAACGGTGCCGGTGTGGGTCTGATTGCGGCAGTCATGCTGGGGGGCGGGGCGCTCTCGGGGACGGCGCTAAGCCTCTACGCCATTCTCGGCGCGCTGATCATTACCACTATCCTGCTGCGCTTCGCCCGCAAACATCTCTCCTCCAGTCGTCTGCTGTTGGCAGGCGTGGCGCTGGGCATTATCTGTAGCGCGCTCATGACCTGGGCGGTCTATTTCTCGACCTCGTTTGACCTTCGCCAGCTAATGTACTGGATGATGGGGGGCTTTGGTGGTGTCGACTGGAGTCAAGGCTGGCTGATGCTACTGCTGATACCTGTGATTCTCTGGGCGTGCCTGCAAGCCTCGCCGCTGAATATGTTAGTGCTGGGAGAGACCTCCGCGCGCCAGCTCGGCCTGCCGCTGACCTTCTGGCGTAACACGCTGGTGATGGCTATCGGCTGGATGGTGGGCGTCAGCGTGGCGCTGGCGGGTGCCATCGGATTTATTGGTCTTGTCATTCCACACATGCTGCGCTTAGCCGGTATCACCGATCATCGTCTGTTGCTGCCTGCCGCGGCGGTGGCCGGGGGGGCCATATTGCTGCTGGCCGATATCATCGCCAGGCTGGCGCTGAATGCTGCAGAACTGCCCATCGGTGTCGTGACTGCGACATTGGGCGCACCGGTGTTTATCTGGCTACTCTTAAAGGCCGGACGTTAATCGCCGCCAACCTGAAACACAACCTGAGGTAAAACTATGTCGACAGATATTTTGCATACTGAAGTGACGACCATCGATGGGGAAAAGACCACCCTGGAAAGCTATAAAGGTAACGTTTTGCTGGTGGTGAACGTGGCATCAAAATGTGGCCTTACGCCGCAGTATGAACAGCTGGAAGCGCTGCAAAAGAGCAAAGAACAAGAGGGCTTTACCGTACTCGGCTTCCCGTGCAATCAGTTTCTGGGACAAGAGCCAGGCAGCGAAGAAGAGATCAAGACCTTCTGCAGCACGACTTATGGCGTGACGTTCCCGATGTTCAGTAAGGTAGAGGTTAACGGAGAGCAGCGTCATCCTCTCTACCAGAAGCTTATCGCTGCGGCTCCTGCGGCCGTCGCTCCAGAGGGCAGCGGTTTTTACGAGCGAATGGCAAGCAAAGGTCGCGCGCCGCTCTATCCGGACGATATTCTCTGGAACTTCGAGAAATTCCTCATTGGCCGCGACGGACAGGTCATTCAGCGCTTTTCACCGGATATGACGCCAGACGATCCGCAAATCACTGCCGCCATTGAGAAGGCACTGGCCAGCTAATGACGGCGCTGATGCAGCTCAACGGCGTTGCGGTGGCGAACAGGCTGGGGCCGATCGATGTACAGGTCAACGCAGGGGAGATTATTCACCTTGTGGGGCCGAACGGCGCCGGTAAAAGCACCTTGCTGAGCCGGATGTCAGGGTTGTCAGACGGTGCAGGGGAGATCCTTTTTCAGGATAAACCGCTGGCCGACTGGTCGCCGGCCTCGCTTGCCACTCGACGCGCCTGGCTGGTTCAGCAGCAAACCCCGCCGTTTGCCATGCCGGTCTGGCACTATTTGATGCTGCATCAGTACGATAAAGCCCAGGAGTCGTTACTGCTGGAAGTTGCGGGCGCGCTGGGCGTTAAGGATAAGCTCACCCGCAATGTCAATCAGCTCTCCGGCGGCGAGTGGCAGCGAGTGCGCCTGGCTGCAGTGATCCTGCAAATTCATCCGTCAGGTAACCCACACGGCCAGTTACTGCTGCTGGATGAGCCAATGACCAGCCTCGATGTTGCGCAGCAGGTAGCGCTCGACAGAGCGCTCAGCGCGCTCTCGCAGCAGGGGATCGCCATTGTGATGAGTAGCCACGATCTTAATCATACGTTGCGGCATGCCCACCGCGTATGGCTATTAAAGCGCGGCGAGTTGCTCGCCAGCGGCGCGCGAGACAAGGTTTTAACCCCGCCTAATCTTGCCCGCGCCTACGGGATGCCATTCCGCCGGCTGGATATCGAAGGTCACAGAATGATCATTTCCACCGGACAGGAATAAGCGCAGGTTGCGCCGTAGCGCTAAGACAGGCTAAATTACGGAAAGAACAAAAAAAGCAGAGGATTCGTCTGGAATGCGATTCTGGTTTCCCCTTATGGTGGCGCTATTTCTGGCCGGGTGCAGTAGCCATCGTGCGCCACCGCCAAACGCGCGCCTCTCTGACTCGATCACGGTCATTGCTAACCTAAACGATCAGTTGCAGAACTGGCGCGGCACACCTTACCGCTATGGCGGGATGAGTCGTGGCGGGGTGGACTGCTCGGGCTTTGTGTTAATGACCTTCCGCGACAAGTTTGATTTGCAACTCCCCCGGGAGACGCGTAAACAGGCTGAAATAGGCACCGAAATTAATAAAGATGACCTCCTACCAGGGGATCTGGTTTTTTTCAAAACCGGGTCGGGCGAGAGTGGGCTTCACGTCGGTATTTATGATACCGACAACCAGTTTATTCACGCTTCTACCAGCCGCGGCGTGATGCGCTCGTCGCTGGATAATGTCTACTGGCGTAAAAATTTCTGGCAGGCCAGACGTATATAAATGGGTAGCGCCGCAAGGCGCTCTCGCTTTAAAAGTCCCGCAATATTCTTTCATCGACGTTATTTTCTGTTGTAATAATTAGCCGTAAATGCGTTGCTTATCAAAAACTGGCTATTAATGGATATCCAGGATAAGATTATTTCGAGTCTAAGGAAACTCCTAAAATTATAACGGAACTAATGAAATTCTTCCTATTAAAATCCATGATATTGAATTACATATCTATATGTTTCAGGATGACACATAGCGTCATAAGTACGGGGCGGGAAAATGATAATTACGCTGGATAACGCTTATCAGTCTGAGCTGTTAATAGTGCCAGCCCGCAATGATTCAGGGGCGCTAATCGGAATCGAAATAATCGTCAACTTTGTTGGCGTGGCTACAAATGTACGTATGCCGACTGAACTGGTTATGCCGTATCTCACGGCCAGGCAAGAGATTGAGCTGTTTCAGGAAAAGTTGTTACTGCTCGATAGCTGTAAACTCTTTTTTATTCAACATCAGCTGACCGCATGGATAAATATTACCCCTACGGTCGTAACCTGGTTAATTAGCGAAGGTAATGGTATTGCAATTTGTGAACGTTACCCGTCACTCGAGTTTACTGTTAATGAGAATTATCCTGAACTTAATAAAGGAAAAGAAAATACCAGTTTGATGAACTTCGCGCTTCGCTTTCCGCTGGTATTAGCCAATTTTGGTGCGGGTGATGCCTCCACCAAAGCCATTTTCGATGGATTGTTTAATCGCGTGGCGCTGGATAAAAACTTCATTCAACAACATTTAACTGATCGAACGTTTGAACCCTTTATCCGGGCCATCATGATGCAGGTTTCACCTTATTGTCAGTCGGTGATGGTGGCTGGAGTGGATGACAAAGAGACCTTGCAGCGTCTGTCGGGTTTTGGCTTTAGCGCCATGCAGGGGAGTCTGTGGCCCCCGGTATCTGTAGAAAACATCACCTCCCTGGTGCAGGATAACCCTTAGGTTACCCCGTGTTTAACACCGGATAAACGCACTACACTAAAGGCAGGAGGATCTATGACCCTGTCTTTTACTTCTCACTGGCACGATGAACTGCCAGGTTTTTACACCGCGCTGAAACCCACGCCGCTCAGTAATGCTCGTCTGGTCTGGCATAACGCCGCCCTGGCGGACGAACTGGGTATCCCTGCATCACTGTTTACCCCAGCCGAAGGTGCTGGCGTCTGGGGAGGCGAAACGCTGCTCCCGGGCATGAAGCCGCTGGCACAGGTCTATAGCGGCCACCAGTTTGGCGTCTGGGCCGGACAACTCGGCGATGGTCGTGGCATCCTGCTGGGCGAACAGCAGCTTGCGAATGGCCAGACGGTCGACTGGCACCTGAAAGGGGCTGGCCTGACGCCTTACTCCCGCATGGGGGATGGCCGAGCCGTTCTGCGCTCAACCATCCGGGAAGCCCTCGCTTCCGAGGCGATGCACGCGCTGGGCGTGCCCACCAGCCGTGCTTTATCGATCGTCACCAGCGATACCCCGGTATCACGTGAATCGGTGGAGCAGGGTGCGATGCTGATGCGTATAGCCCAAAGCCATGTGCGTTTCGGTCATTTTGAACACTTTTACTATCGCCGTGAGCCAGAAAAAGTGCGACAGCTGGCGGATTTCGTTATTGCCCATCACTGGCCCCACCTGCAGAACGATGCCGATAAGTATCGGCTCTGGTTCCGTGATGTTGTCGCCCGCACCGCCTCGCTAATGGCCTGCTGGCAGACGATCGGTTTTGCGCACGGGGTAATGAATACCGATAACATGTCGATACTGGGTCTGACTTTTGATTATGGCCCGTACGGTTTTCTGGATGATTACCAGCCCGGTTTTATCTGTAACCACTCCGATTATCAGGGACGCTATAGCTTCGATAATCAGCCGTCCGTGGGATTATGGAACCTGCAACGGCTGGCCCAGTCGTTATCGCCGTTTATCGACGTGGATGCCCTCAATGATGCGCTCGATGAGTATCAGGAAGAGTTGCTGCAGCAGTACGGTAAACTGATGCGCCGCAAACTGGGGCTGATGCGTCAGGAGAAGGGCGATAACACCCTCCTGAACGGGCTGTTTACGCTGATGGCAAAAGAGGGCAGTGACTATACGCGAACCTTCCGCATGCTGGGCCAGACGGAGCGCCAGAGCACGGCGTCCCCGCTGCGGGATGAATTTATTGACCGCCAGGCCTTCGACCAGTGGTTCGCCCTCTACCGCGAGCGCTTACAGCTGGAAGATGCGGACGATGCTGCCCGACAGACGCAAATGAACGCCGTCAACCCGGCAATGATACTGCGTAACTGGCTGGCACAGCGCGCTATCGAGCAGGCAGAGCAGGGGGATTATGCCGAGCTCCATCGTCTACATGAGGCGCTTCGTACGCCGTTTGCCGAACGGGATGATGACTACGTCAGCCGCCCACCGGACTGGGGAAAGCGACTGGAAGTGAGTTGCTCAAGCTAAGGGGCAAGAAAAACCTGCGGTGTGGCGCTGGCAGGATGCGTACCAACGTGGATCTCAGCGCCATACCAGCGGGTGAGGGTATCAGCTTGTAAAACATGCTGCGCTGTTCCCCCGGCAACGAGATCGCCGTTGTGCAGCAACAACACACGATCTGCCCACAGCGCGGCGAGGTTGAGATCGTGCAGGACAACGCACACATGCAGATGCCCGTGCCCCGTCAAACGCTTCAATAAACGCAGTATGTGTTGCTGGTGGTAAAGATCCAGCGCTGAGGTAGGTTCATCCAGAAACAGCCAGCCTCGGGGCGCCCCGTTGCGCCAGAGCTGCGCCAGCGCGCGGGCAAGTTGCACCCGCTGCTGCTCACCGCCGGAGAGCGCCGAATAAGAACGCCCGGCCAGCGGCAGGCAGCCGGTCAGCTGCATGACCTGGGTGATTATCGATCTGTCCGGCGTTAAGCCCCAGGGGGTACGCCCCATGGCGACGACCGCTTCAACCGGCCAGTCAAAACCAGGCTGGGTGAGCTGGCGCATCACCGCCCGGGTACGCGAAAGGGCCGGTGCGCTCCAGTGTGCCAGGTCTTTACCCTCAAGTTTGCACTGCCCGGCCTCGGGCTTCAGGTAGCCGGTCAGCAGCCGTAATAACGTCGATTTCCCCGCTCCGTTGGGGCCAATCAGCGCCACCAGTTCACCCGGTGCCAGAGTGAGAGAGATGTTGCGGATCACCGTCCGATCCGCCACGCGATAAGTCAGGTTTTGTGCGACAAACGTCTCAGCCATGGTGCCCTCCCCGGCGGAAGATCAGCCACAGGAACCAGGGGGCGCCGAGGAGGCTGGTCAGCAAGCCAACCGGCATCTCCGCAGGCGCCACCAGCGTACGGGCGGCCGTATCGGCGATCAGCAGCAGTAATGCTCCCGCCAGCACGGAGCCTGGGATCACCGCCCGATGATCGGAACCCAGCCACATGCGCAACAGATGGGGAACCACCAGCCCGATAAAGCCAATCACGCCGCTTACCGCCACGGCAGCTGCCACCAGCAGAGCGCTGCAGAGCAGTAAAATCCGCTGCACCATCCGCACCTCAATGCCGAGGTAGTGTGCTTCTTCATCGCCCAGCTGCAGCACGTTAAGCGCCGACGCCAACCGACAGATAATTAACACCGTGGGGATCATCAGGGAAGTGATGGCCAGTAGCGTTGACCACTGGGCCTGGCCCAGGCTACCCATGCCCCACAGCGAGAGTTGGCGTAGCTGGGCATCGTTACTGACCCACGACAATACGCCCACTGCGGCACCGCACAGAGCATTGATCGCGATACCCACCAGCAGCAAGCGAGACAGCGAACTGTCGCGCTGTTGGCTCAGGATAAAGATCACTCCGGTGGCCGCCAGTGCGCCGACAAACGCTGCCAGCATTGGCGCGTAGAGCATCAATAGCGCGGGTAAAGAGAGCGGTAAGACCACCCATAAAGCCACAGCTAACGCCGCACCGCTACTGATCCCCAGCAGGCCCGGATCGGCGAGGGGGTTACGAAACAACCCCTGCATCACGCAGCCTGCCAACGCCAGCGAGCCGCCAATCACCAGCGCCAGCAACACGCGGGGCAAACGGATGGTAAACCATATCTGGCGCAGAGCGTCGTCATCCCTGCTCCAGAAGAGACTTACCGGCAGACGCAACGCGCCAAAACCGGTAGCAAGCAGGGTTGCGAGGGCCAGCGAAAGGGCAAGTAACCATAGCGAGAGCGTGATTTTACGGGACATCAGGGGAGTTGCCCGGCTTTGCTACGCAGCTGCTGGATGGCCTGCGGCGTGCGAACGCTAAAGCCAAGCAGCGCCATATCGTCAATAACCAGAAGCTGTTTATGACGCCCGGCCGGGGTTTGTGCCAGCCCGGGTAACGTCCACAGGTTATCCTCGCCGCCCAGCGCTTTCATGCCGTCCTGCGAGATCACTACCAGATCGGGTTGGCTGGCGATCACCCCTTCTTGCGAAAGGGGCTGATAGCGGGTAAATCCCTGCATCGCATTTTGCAATCCGGCGGCACGGATCGCCGCATCGGCAGCGGTTTGCTGGCCTGCGGCCATCGCGGTCATTCCCCCATGATTCAGTATGAAAAGGACACGCTTGTGGAGCGAAGAGTCAGGCAGCGCAGCCAGCTGCGCGCGCAGCCTGTTGCGCAGAACCTCGCCTTCAGCTTCCCGGTGCGTCGCCTTAGCCACAATCCGCACTTTCTCATCGATCGCGCTCAGGTCAGGACTCCCTGGCACCGTGACCACCGCGACGCGGCTTTGTTCAACCTGCTTCAGGGCCAGAGAGGGTTGCGCCTGATCGCTGGCCAGCACCAGCGTCGGACGCATGGCGAGGATCCCTTCGGCATTGAGCTGACGCAGATAGCCCACGTCCGGCAATGATTTCGCCTCGGCGGGCCACAGGCTGGTACTGTCTCGCGCTACCAGCGACGACTGCGCACCCAGGGCATAGACGATCTCGGTAACGTCGCCCCCGAGGGCGACGATTTTTTGCGGAGTGGCGGCAAAAACCGTCAGCGGCAAGGCGGCGATCAGGACCAACAGTCTTTTCATGCGGCCAGCCCCTTAGGCAGCAGGGTGTCGATCTGAGTCCGCCACTGGGGCTGCTCTGGCTCCCCTTCGGTGCGCTGGCCATAAAGCTGGGCGATTTGCGTCCCATCGGCCGCAAAGAGCTCAAGGCTGGTGACGTGACCGTCGGCGGTGGGTTTACGGGTCACCCAGGTTTCTGCGATGGTCTCTTCCAGCAGATGGAGGGTGAAAGTCGGGTTGAAGATATTTAGCCAGCCTTTCATCGGCACCACTTTTTCGACCGCACCCGTGAAAATCTGCACGCAGCCACGATTGCCGACAAAAACCATAATTTCATTGCCGTCCTGACGGGTGGTCTCCAGCAGTCTGCTCAGGGCGCTGTTATCCACCCGGCAGGCCAGATCGTCACTCACCAGGCGGAAGGCCTGCTGGCGGCTCAGGTTATGGCGTTTCAACAGACCAAAGAACTGATGCACATCGGTCATGGCGCGCCATTCTTTATCCAGGGTAGCGGCATCTGCCCCTTCGGCGTAGGTGACGGCGTCGGCCGGTTTGAGCGTCAGCGGCGGATTGTCGGCAGAGATAAAGCGCGTGAGCAGGTCGCCCCAGGCGGCAACGTCAGTCTTGTCGGTGGCGTAAACCTTCAATAGCGCATCGCCCTGATGGTCAAAAAACTGGATGCTCTGGCGCGCGCCCCGGGCGTTGACCTCGCTAATATGGAAGGCGCTGGCCCACTGGCCGAGGAACAGGCGCAGATCCAGGGCCCGCGGATTCAGCACCAGCCCGGCGTGACCCTTAAGATGCTGATTGCTGAAGGCACCGACCTGCTCGTGTACCGCATATTCATTACGGCAAATGCACTTTGTTTCTCCCACGGCCTCCAGCGCGCCGAGGATCTCGCGGATCTCGCCCTGCAGACGCCAGGCATCATGCCCCACGCGCGCAGAGGTGAGTTCTGCTTCGCTGATACTCATCATGCCTGCGATGTCACGAGCATATTTACCCGGATGTTCTTCTTTTAGCGCAAGCCAGCGTGTGTAGTCATTCATTGTCTCTTCCTTCCGAATAAAGACCCCGGCGAACCGGGGCAAGGGGATTACCACTGATAACTTACGAAGATCTTACCGTTACGGCCATCCTGAGGGATGCCCTGCGGTGACCAGTACTCTTTGTCGAAGGCGTTGCCCAGCACCAGCGTGGTGGTAACACCTTTCAACTGCGCCTGACCTTCGTAGCTGACGTAGAAGTCGTTTACCGCGTAGCCAGGCTGCTTACTGTAGCTGCTGCTAACGTGGGTTGAACGGTCGGCAAAGGTGCCGATCCAGCCGACGGAGAAGCCGCTCTGGGCCACCGGTATGTTCAGTTTACTGGTGACAGTGTCCGGGTTGATGCTGGAGATGTACTCCCCGGTGTCGGTATCTTTGCCGCGGGTGCGGTTATAGGCCATGTCGAGGCTAAACAGGTCGGCGGAATATTTTGCCATCACGTCCCAGCCCCAGATTTTGGCATTCGGCACGTTGTAGGACATGGTGGTCGCAGCGGCAAAATCGACGGTGGTCGAGATGTAGTCTTTGGCGTTGGTATCAAAGTAGCTGGCTTTTAACTCCAGCGCATCGTTGCCAAGCCAGAGATCGTCAAAGCGCAGACCAAAACCATACTCCTGCGTTTCGTTGGTTTCCGGTCGCAGATTCGGGTTTGGTACCCAGTAGTTGGTGTAGAAGCTGCCGATGGAGAAGTGTTTCTCATCATTATACATCTCACCCATGGTTGGGGCGCGGAAGGCCTGGGCATACGAGCCAAACAGCATCAGCCAGTCGGTTGGGCTAACGGTTAACCCGGCACGGGATGACCACTTATGCGCATCCACATCTTCATAGCCGTCGCTACTTCCGCGATAGTTGTCATAGCGGGTACCGCCAAGAAGGGTGACCGGCAGATCGCGCAGGGTGATCTCATCCTGCAACCAGCCTGAGCTGAAGTCGATTTTCGCATCCGGGAAGCCAGTCGCAGCGCCAGATGCGTTCTGCTCCTGACGGTAATACTCGCCGCCGTAAGTCAGTAAATGAGAGGCGAAGGAGTCGCTGAACAGGCGGGAGCGGTTTTCTACTTTCCCGCCTTTGGTGGTCTGTTTGCGGAATTCGCCGGTGTCATCGAGGTTTTGCGCGTTGATGCGGGCTTCTGACCAGTACACTTTGGCATCTGCATTCAGCCAGTCGTTACCCGCCGGCGCAATCTTATAGCCAAGCTGGGCGTCACGCTGAATAGTGGAACGGTCGGTCATGGGGTTGCTGCTATCCACTTCGCCTGGCGTTTGCGGATTTTTTGGCTCCTGCGCGGCATTATTGTAGTAACGCAGCATTCCGCTCAGGGTCTGAGCGCTGTCAATTTTCCAGTTCCCTTTTGCCAGCATGTTATTGATGGATTCATCGTTGGGCGCGGTATCACCGTCGCTCTGACGAATATCGCCCCGGTCGCGGCTGGACCAAGAGAGGAGGCCGTCGAGGGTGTCGGTACGGCCAAAGGCGCTGGCGCCCATGCCCAGGCTATGATCCCCGGTGGCGGCGGTGCCGAATACGCGATATCCGCTGTTTTTTCCCGCCTCCAGCAGATCGCTGGCATTCACCGTATCGTAAGCAATCACGCCCCCCAGCGCGCCGCTGCCGTACAGCAGGGCGGAGGGGCCACGCACCACTTCGATGCGCTTAATAAGGGCGGGATCGAGAAAAGTGCTGTTGAGATGACCGGTATCGGTCCCCTGGCGCACCCCATCTACCAGGATCAGTACGCCACGACGATCGTAACCGCGCAGGTTCACGTCCTGGCCGTTAGTGCGACCACTACCGTCGAGGGTTATCCCCGGTACCTGGCGCAGCAAATCGGCGGCAGAGCTGGCGGTCTGATTCTCTGGGGCGGTGGCATCGATAACGCTCACCATCATCGGGGCTTCAAAGGTGCTCCGGGCGTTGCCCGTGGCGGTGACGGTCATCTCCTCCGCAGCAGCAAAAGCGGCGCCGGGCAGGGTACTGAAAATCGCCAGCGCCAGCAGCGACGGACGCAAAGACGCGGAATGCAGGTATGGCATAGCAACTCTCCATAAGGATATGAAAGCGCTGGCTGCCTGGGGATGACCTGGGTGGCTGGCGAGGTTTTTTATTTTGTCAGGATTAATTTTCCGGCATGGGTTTGACGCAGCAGATACTGCTGGCCGTCATGCTCGATAATGACACGGCCTTCCTCGCCCAGCAGCGTTTTACTGCTGATACGACGATCGGCTGCATCGGGCGCAGGCTGTGTTTTGTCTTCAGGACGAGAAAGCGTTGCTGCAGTGTTATCCATACGTGACATAGTGTTTTCAAAATAGCAATCAATGTAACAATGATAATCATTATCAACAAAAGATCTGACACGGCAAGCGTTTTTACCAAAAAAGCGCGAGGGGATCGGATTACCGACAAATGTGAAGAAAATGAGGAGATTAAGCGAGGAGAAACCCGGCGCAAAGGCCGGGTATTAGTTTAAAACCGGGTATCAACCGCGGCAGCGAGCTTTTCAATCAGCAGCTCAGTATCTTCCCAACTGAGGCACGGATCGGTAATGGACTGGCCGTAAGCAATCGGCTGACCGACCACCACTTTTTGCGTCCCTTCCTTGATAAAGCTTTCAGCCATAATGCCGGCGATGGCGGTGGAGCCGCTGCGGATCTGCTGGCAAACGTCATCGCAAACCTCCAGCTGGCGACGGTGTTGTTTCTGGCAATTACCGTGGCTGAAGTCGACAACCAGCTGCTCCGGCAGGTCAAATTCACGCAGCGTTTCACACGCCTCATGAATATCCTGGGCATGATAATTCGGCTTTTTGCCGCCGCGCATAATGATATGACCGTACGGGTTGCCGCTGGTCTGGTAGATCGTCATCTGACCGTTTTTATCCGGCGAGAGGAACATATGGCTAGCCCGCGCCGCGCGAATCGCGTCTACGGCGATACGGGTATTGCCGTCGGTGCCATTTTTAAAGCCCACAGGGCAGGAGAGCGCTGAGGCCATTTCACGGTGGATCTGGCTTTCCGTCGTACGGGCGCCGATTGCGCCCCAGCTAATGAGGTCGGCGATAAACTGTCCGGTCACCATATCGAGAAATTCGGTGGCCGTCGGCATGCCAAGCTCGTTCACCTGCAGCAGCAGTTTACGCGCCAGTTGAATACCCTGATTAACGCGGTAGCTACCATTCAGATCGGGATCGGAAATCAGCCCCTTCCAGCCCACCACCGTGCGTGGTTTTTCGAAGTAGGTGCGCATGACGATCTCAAGCCGGGCCTGATGTTTGTCACGCAGCACTTTCAGCCGTTGGGCATAGTCGATAGCGGCATCAAGATCGTGGATGGAACAAGGGCCAACAATTACCAGCAGGCGAGGGTCATCGCCATTAAGGATTTTTTCGATACGTTTTCGTGACGTTGTCACGTTTTCTGCCACGGCGGCAGAGAGAGGATAGCGCTCGGCCAGTTCGGCTGGCGTGACGAGAGTGTCAATGCGCGCCGTGCGGAGTTCATCGGTTTTATTCATGGAATATCTCAGAATTTTGTGCTTCATCGGCAAACTACCGGGAAGTGATGGGCATCACCTTAAACCAATCCCCGCTGATTTCAAGTGCAGGGCGTTATCCGCCCTGCCGTTGCGCAGCAGTATACGCTTTTATGAATTCATGTACTAGCATGTTAGTACATGCGGCGACTCAGACCCATTATGTCGAGGATTTTGGTGGCAATCTCTTCCACCGAATAGTTAGTGCTGTTTAGCCAGGGGATCTGGTTTTTTCGGTATAAAGCTTCCACTTCAGAGACTTCCATTCGGCACTGACGCATAGAGGCGTAACGGCTATTTTCGCGGCGCTCTTCGCGGATAGCGGCCAGCCGTTCCGGGTTGATCGTCAGGCCAAAAAGTTTGTGTTGCAGCGGTTTAAGGGCCGCAGGCAGGACAAGATTGTCCATGTCATCGGCAATAAAGGGGTAGTTGGCGGCGCGGATACCAAACTGCATCGCCAGATAGAGGCTGGTGGGGGTTTTACCGCAGCGCGAAACGCCCAGCAGGATCACCTGCGCCTGATCAAGGTTACGCATTGAAATGCCATCGTCGTGCGCCAGGGTGTAATCAATGGCGGCAATACGGGCATCGTATTTGATGATATTGGCCGGGTTCAGGCCGTGCGTACGGTGGGCGATAGGGGTCGGATCGAGTTGCAACTCATTCTGTAACGGAGCAACCAGCGCCTGGACAATATCCTGGCAGAATCCTTCGCTCTGCAAAATGATGGCCCGGATTTCAGGAAGCACAATGGAGTAAAACACCAGCGGACGTACGCCGGTTTGCTGAAAAATAGCGTCGATCTGATCCTTCACCGCCCTGGCGCGGCTTTCGTTTTCCACAAAAGGGAGCGTGATGCTGTTAATGGCGACCGGGAACTGTGACATTACCGCGTGGCCCAGCACTTCGGCGGTAATTGCCGTCCCATCGGAAATATAAAAAACCTGGCGATCCACAGCATTATCCATTTTGCGTACCCTGAATATCAAACGTAATTGACTGAAAGCATAAATTAAAAAAGTAAATTACAACAGTCAATCAGTGGGCCTAATTAAAAATGAAATGGTGTTTTTATTTTTAATGAAAAGTGGATTTCATTTTTATAAACAGCGTTGTATACCGATTATTTTTGTGGGAATCCATATTAATCATTAGGTTAGCAATTGAGCGGGAACAGTCCGAAAAGCGAAAAAATAAATCTGCTTACACGATTCACCGTTTTTTTAGCGCGGATAAATATGCCAGTATAAATACCGCAGTAAGGTGTTTCTTAACCCGTTCATATATCATAAAAGGATTGTTTCGATGTCCAACAATGGCTCGTCACCGCTGGTGCTTTGGTATAACCAACTCGGCATGAATGATGTAGACAGAGTTGGGGGCAAAAATGCCTCCCTGGGTGAAATGATTACAAATCTGTCAGGTATGGGTGTCTCCGTACCGAATGGATTTGCTACCACCGCCGATGCGTTTAATCTGTTTTTAGACCAGAGCGGCGTAAACCAGCGCATTTACGACCTGCTGGACAACACGGATATTGATGATGTCTCTGCGCTTGCAAAAGCCGGGGCACAAATCCGCCAGTGGATTATCGACACACCTTTCCAGCCAGAACTGGAAAAAGCCATCCACGATGCGTACAACCAGCTTTCGGCTGATGATGCGCAAGCCTCTTTTGCCGTGCGCTCATCCGCCACCGCAGAAGATATGCCCGATGCCTCCTTTGCCGGGCAGCAGGAGACCTTCCTCAACGTGCAGGGCTATGATGCCGTGCTGGTGGCAGTGAAACACGTTTTTGCCTCCCTCTTTAACGACCGCGCCATCTCTTATCGCGTACACCAGGGCTACGACCATCGCGGGGTGGCGCTGTCTGCTGGCGTTCAACGCATGGTGCGCTCCGATCTCGCCTCATCGGGTGTGATGTTCTCTATCGATACCGAATCCGGTTTCGATCAGGTGGTCTTTATCACCTCGGCCTGGGGGCTGGGCGAAATGGTGGTCCAGGGGGCGGTGAACCCGGATGAGTTCTACGTGCATAAACCGACGCTGGCCGCCGGGCGCCCGTCGATTGTGCGTCGTACCATGGGCTCGAAAAAAATCCGTATGATCTATGCCCCGAACCAGGAGCACGGTAAACAGGTGACGATTGAAGATGTACCGCAGGAACAGCGCGACCGCTTCTCTCTGACCGATGCCGAAGTGCAGGAGCTGGCGAAACAGGCGGTACAGATCGAGAAACACTATGGCCGTCCGATGGATATTGAGTGGGCTAAAGATGGCAACACCGGCAAGCTGTTTATCGTCCAGGCGCGTCCGGAAACCGTGCGCTCACGCGGGCAGGTGATGGAGCGTTACACGCTGCATGCGCAGGGCAAAATTGTCGCCGAAGGCCGTGCTATCGGCCATCGTATCGGCGCCGGCCCGGTAAAAGTGATCCACGATATCAGCGAGATGAACCGCATTCAGCCCGGCGATGTGCTGGTCACCGACATGACCGACCCGGACTGGGAACCGATCATGAAGAAGGCCGCGGCCATCGTCACCAACCGTGGCGGCCGTACCTGTCACGCGGCGATCATCGCCCGTGAGCTGGGGATCCCTGCCGTTGTTGGCTGTGGGGATGCGACGGAGCGCATGAAGGATGATGAGAAGGTGACCGTCTCCTGTGCCGAGGGGGATACCGGTTATGTCTACGCCGATATTCTGGACTTCAGCGTGAAAAGCTCCAGCGTGGATACCATGCCGGATCTGCCGCTGAAGATCATGATGAACGTCGGTAACCCGGATCGCGCCTTTGACTTTGCCTGTCTGCCGAACGAAGGCGTGGGTCTGGCGCGCCTGGAATTTATCATCAACCGCATGATTGGCGTTCACCCGCGTGCGCTACTGGAGTTTGATGACCAGCCGGCGACGCTGCAGAACGAAATCCGTGAAATAATGAAAGGCTACGACTCACCGAAAGAGTTCTACGTGGGCCGTCTGTCCGAAGGAATTGCCACCCTGGGCGCGGCATTCTACCCGAAACGCGTGATCGTACGTCTGTCGGACTTTAAGTCGAATGAGTACGCCAATCTGGTCGGCGGTGAGCGTTACGAGCCGGAAGAAGAGAACCCGATGCTGGGCTTCCGTGGTGCGGGTCGCTACGTCTCCGACAGCTTCCGCGACTGCTTCGCGCTGGAGTGCGAGGCGGTGAAACGCGTGCGCAACGACATGGGGCTGACCAACGTTGAAATCATGATCCCGTTTGTGCGTACCGTAGACCAGGCGAAAGCGGTGGTAGACGAGCTGGCGCGTCAGGGGCTGAAGCGCGGTGAGAACGGGCTGAAGATCATCATGATGTGCGAAATTCCGTCCAACGCACTGTTGGCAGAACAGTTCCTTGAGCACTTTGATGGCTTCTCTATCGGCTCGAACGACATGACGCAGCTGACGCTGGGTCTGGATCGCGACTCCGGCGTGGTCTCTGAGCTGTTTGATGAGCGTAACGAAGCGGTGAAAGCGCTGCTTTCTATGTCTATCCGCGCGGCGAAGAAGCAGGGCAAATATGTCGGGATTTGCGGACAGGGCCCGTCCGACCATGAAGACTTTGCGGCGTGGCTGATGGAGGAGGGCATTGATAGCCTCTCCCTGAACCCGGATACCGTGGTGCAGACCTGGCTGAGCCTGGCTGAGCTGAATAAGTAAAACCTGATCCCGGTTTTTTATAAGGCCGGGAAAGAATGAAAAGGGCGAGGAGAATACTCCTCGCCCTTTTTATTTTCTCTTATTTGCTGCGCATCACAAATAATGCAAAAAACTAAATATCATAATTTGTCTGTTAATTTCGACAATTGTTAGCCTGGCAGGTGTTGCTAATACTTTGGCCTTAACTGCGCATTGACCTGAAATCTGCGCATCCTGGTTGAAACACGTTTTAACCTGATAATAAGGCCAATAAAATGACACTCTCCTCTGTTTTAACTACGAAAGATAAAATAGGTTACGGTTTTGGCGATATGGCCAGTGCGCTGGTCTGGCAAACAGCAACGTTATTTCTTGCTTATTTCTATACGGATGTTTTCGGTTTGCCTGCAGCGATTATGGGAACCATGTTTTTAGTGGTTCGCGTCGTGGATGCCTTTGTCGATCCCTGCATCGGTGCCCTGGTCGACCGGACGCAAACCCGCCATGGTCGATTTCGTCCCTGGCTACTGTGGTTCGCCATTCCGTTTGGCGTAAGCTGTCTCATCACCTTCTACGTACCGGACGTGGGGGCGACGGCGAAAATAGTCTATGCCTGCCTCACCTATACCCTCCTGAGCCTGATCTACTCTGCTATCAACGTCCCGTATTGCGCCATGCCCGGTGCCCTGACGCTGGATCCGCGTGAACGTCACTCGTTACAATCCTGGCGCTTTGGACTGTCGTTCATCGGCGGGTTGATTGTCACGGTGATTGCCCTGCCGCTGGTTTCGCTCCTCGGTAATGGAAACGTGCAGAAAGGTTATTTCTACGCCATGAGCCTGATGGGGTTACTGGGTATCATTTTATTTTTCTGCTGCTTCTTCATGACCCGCGAACGTTATTCCCCGCGAAATGATACTTCGGGCTCTATGTTGTCTGATTTAAAACTGCTGGCCGGCAACAGCCAGTGGCGAATTGTTTTCCTGTTTAATATTTTACTGTTAACCGCAGTGGTGACGCGTGGCTCGGCGACAATGTATTACGTTAATTATGTCCTGCTGCGCCCGGATCTGGTCTTTGCGTTTATCGTGGCCGGAATGGTCGCAGCTCTGAGCGGGGCGTTATTGTCCGAACGTCTGTTAGGTAAATTCGACCGCGTACGTGCTTATCAGTGGACAATAATCTCTTTCGTGATATTTGGTGCGCTGATCTTCTTTATTCCCCCATCACAGATCTGGCTTATCTTTGGCCTGAATATCATTTTTAGCTTTATTCAAAACCTGACGACGCCATTACAGTGGACGATGTTCTCTGACGTGGTCGACTACGAAGAACATCGCAGCGGTCGTCGCCTTGATGGGCTGGTTTTTTCAACCGCGCTGTTTGCCATTAAGTTCGGCCTGGCGCTGGGCGGTGCCGTTGTGGGCTGGGTGCTGGGTATGGTGAATTATGCCCCAGGACAGGCGACCCAGACGCCCCACGTGCTTACCACGATTAATGCGCTCTTTACCCTCATTCCTTGCGCGCTATTTCTCGGCATGGTGGTACTGCTTGCCCTCTACAAGCTTAACAGCCGGGTGGTGGATTCCATCGCCCGTGAGCTCGCCAGCAAGCGCGACGCACAGACCGCTGCCGGGCCGCTTAGCCCTGCCATTCAATCTGCCACACAGGAGTAAACTATGACTGCTATCTACAAGGATGCGGGCCGTCCCGTTCAGGAACGCGTTGCTGATTTACTGGCGCGCATGGTTCCGGAAGAGAAATTTGCCCAGATGCACGCCTACTGGTTGATCCTCGATGAACACGGCCACCACCGTGAGCGCAGCGATCTCAGCGATGAATTTGCGGGCGTCACTGAGCAGGCATCCCTTAACGAACGCCTCAAGTTAGGCGTGGGACAGATCACCCGTCCGCTGGGAACCCATATTGTGGAGGCAAAAATCGGCGTTCGTGCCGCAAACCGGCTGCAACGAATGATGATGGAGGAAACCCGGCTGGGTATTCCTGCGCTGTTCCATGAAGAGTGCCTGGTCGGCCTGTTATGTAAAGACGCCACCCTTTTTCCCTCTTCACTGAATTATGGATCGACCTGGGATCCGGCACTGGTTCAGCGTGCCGCAGAGCAGATTGGCAAGGAGGCGCGATCTGTGGGCTGCCAGCAGGGACTGGCGCCGGTGCTGGACGTCTCCCGTGATGTACGCTGGGGCCGCACAGAAGAGACCTTTGGGGAAGACCCCTGGCTGGTGGGGATGATGGCGACGGCGTATGTCAAAGGGCTGCAGGGAAAAGAGCGCGATCTGCTGGCCACGCTAAAACACTATGTGGGCCACTCCTTCAGCGAAGGGGCGCGTAACCATGCTCCGGTACATCTCGGCTTTAGCGAACTGAACGATACTTTCCTGCTGCCGTTCGAAATGGCGGTTAAGCTGGCCAACGCCGGCTCGGTGATGCCGGCCTACCACGATATCGATAATCAGCCGGGGCATAGCGATAGCTTCCTGCTGACCACGGTCTTACGCGAACAGTGGGGGTTTGACGGGCTCATTGTCGCCGATTACGGCGGCGTGAGTTTGCTGCATCAGCATCACGGTATCTCTCATGACGCTGCGGAGTCAGCAGCGCTGGCGTTTAATGCCGGGCTGGACATCGAGCTACCGAAGGATGATTGCGCCCGCCATCTCGCAGATGCGGTCGCGCGCGGGCTGATAACGATGGCGAAGATTGATGAAATCGTCGCGCGCGTGCTCACGGAAAAATTCCGTCTTGGCTTATTTGAACAGCCTTACGTGGATGAGAGCGGTATCGACCTGCAGAACGAAGAGACCCGGCAGGTGGCACGCGAAGTGGCCACGCGCTCCATGACCCTGCTGGTGAATAACGGGATCTTACCGCTGTCTTCGACACCGCAGGTGGCCGTCGTCGGGCCTACCGCCGATGATCCCCTTGCGCTGCTGAGTGGCTATAGCTTCCCGGTGCATCTGATTATTAGTGATATGGTGGAGGAAACTGTTCAGGTCACTACGCCACTGTCGGCCCTGAAACACTACCTCGGGGAGGGCAATGTCCGCTATGCCAAAGGTTGCCATATCATTGAGCACCGGATGGCGGGGGCGCCGGTCTTCCCGGGGGAGAGCAGCGGCAAGCCAATGCAGCAATCACCGGTCTCGCACGATACCGGTCTGATAGCGCAGGCGGTGCGCGCCGCGCAGGATAGCGAGGTCGTGGTGGCATGCGTCGGGGATCTGGCGGGCTTATTCCAGAGTGGCACCGTTGGAGAAGGGTCCGATACCGATAGCCTGAATTTACCGGGCGTACAACAGCAACTGCTGGAAGCGCTGGTTGCCACCGGGAAACCGGTGATTGTGGTGATGACCGGCGGCCGACCTTACAACCTGCAGGGGCTGGAGGAGAAGGTGGCCGCCCTGATGCTGGCCTGGGCTCCGGGTCAGGAAGGGGGCTGGGCCATCGCGGACGTGCTGACAGGGCGCGCAGAGCCTGAAGGCCGGCTGGTGGTCAGCGTACCGAAAAGCGCAGGGGCGATGCCGTATTACTACAACCACAAGCTGAAAAGCGGCGGCACGCCGTTTGCTTTCCATTTTGGCGCGCGCTATCCCTTCGGCTTTGGTCTGGGATGGACGCAATTTGACTGGAGCGCGGCGCAACTCGCTGAAAGTCAGGTTGCGATAACCGGTGATGTTGCGGTGAGTATTACCCTGAAGAACGTAGGCGAGCGTAGCGGCAGTGAAGTCGTCCAGCTGTACGTACGCGATAAAGTGGCGACGCAGGTAAGGCCCTTACAGGAGTTGAAAGCGTTTCAACGGGTCACGCTTGCGCCAGGCGAATCGGCGACGCTCACCTTCACGCTGCCTGTCGATATGTTCAACTTTACGCGCCGCGACGGCAAGCGCATCGTCGAGCCCGGCGAGTTTGAACTCCAGCTCGGGGCGTCGTCGGCGGATATTCGTGATGTTGCCACGGTCAACGTAACGGGTGAGACTCGGATTCTGCCTGCCCAATGGCGAATGGTGGGGCGGTGTGAGGTCAATCGCGGATAGCAGGATAAAAAAAAGCCCATCGTGGGAGATGGGCAAAGACTACACACAGCAATTCGTTGTTTCACTCAGGGGATTTCCATGCTTATAAATCAACGCGTTGATTCATAACCGTGACCTAATAGTAGGCTTGCGCGCTTTTTGCGTCGATCGGATTCCTCTCAATAGTTTAAAAGCGTTGAAGATTTTTCGAGGTTTATGAGGCAATTGCGGGCACTTAGTAGGTCAGAGGGGATAAATACACTCAATAAATATTAGCAACGCTTAACATTCTGGTGGGCGAACCCACCAGAACCGTGGTTTTACTTATGCCGTTGTTCAGCGTCGCTAATCTCTTCCGGTACCAGGCGCGGATCCTTGACCGGGAAGGGCACTTCATTCACCCACGCTGAGAAAAGACGCCAGGAGACGGCCAACAGGACCGGGCCGATAAACAAGCCTATCATGCCGAAGGCGATCAGCCCGCCGATGACGCCGGACAGAATCAGGATGAGCGGCAAATCGGCGCCCATCCGGATAAGTATTGGGCGAATGACGTTATCCATCGTGCCCACAACGCAGCTCCAGACCAGCAACACGGTGCCCCAGGTGGTATCGCCACTCCAGTAAAGCCAGATAATCGATGGCACCAATACCGTCAGCGGCCCCAACTGCACCAGACAGGAGAACAGCATTACGACGGTGAAGAGGGTTGCGTAGGGCACACCCGCCATCGCCAGACCAATGCCACCCAGCACCGACTGCACCAGCGCGGTAACCACAACACCCAGCGCCACGGCGCGGACCGCCTGCGCAGCCAGCACCATCGCGGCATCGCCGCGCGCAGAGGCGAGGCGCGTGGCGAAGTGACGTACACCCAGCGCCACTTGCTCGCCCCGCCAGTAGAGCAGAGCGCTAAACAGCAGCATCAGGGCGCAGTGCACGATAAAGCGACCAATATGCGCCGCCTGGCCGACAAACCAGGCCGTGGTGGCGCCCACGTACGGGCGTACCTTCGCCATAATTGCGCTGCCGCCCATGTCCAGCAGGTTGTGCCAGCCGGCGTACAACTTATCGCCCACCAGCGGAATACTGTTCAGCCAGGCCAGATCCGGTAACGTGAGATCGCCGCTGGTCAGTGCTTTGATAATCGGGCCGCTGCCATCTACAAGGCTGTTCACCAGCAGGGCGACAGGAATCACAAACAGCAGCACCAAGAGAAGCGTCATCACCAGCACCGCCAGTGAACGACGGCCAAACAGCAGGCGCTGAAGACGGATAAAGAGCGGCCAGGTGGCAATCACCACCGTACCCGCCCAGGCAAAGCCGAGAATAAAGGGTTGAACAATCCACAGACACGCAATGATCATGATGGCCAAAAACAGCACCGACAGCAGTATCTGCGCAACATCCCTGGGCTGACGAAGAGAGGTCATAAATGAAATTTTCCTTAATGTACACCCGCCGGGCTGGCAGGAAGGGAAACCGCGTCACTCTAATCATCAGTGATTTCCCCGGTTTTTAACAGGCGGATTCTGCCTGTAATTCTACTGAGCGTATAAGAAAAAAATGTGATAAAACTTTCCGGACACAACGCAAACGATTATCCCCCTCCTGGTTCAAGCTGCAGATGCGTGGGCTGCGTGTATTCACCCGGTGTGCTGTGCGCCCGGGGATCTGTTCACATGCCGCCTTTCTGTAGCGCGAATGAGTAAGGGGATCCACAACTCTTATTAGGGTCGACAGTAATGATCCCACAGATTTCTCAGGCACCCGGCGTCGTTCAGCTGGTGCTCAATTTTTTGCAAGCACTGGAGCAACAGGGTTTTACCGGCGATACCGCCACGGGCTACGCCGACAGGCTGACCATGGCCACCGACAACAGTATCTACCAGCTACTTCCCGATGCCGTCGTATTTCCCCGTTCTACCGCTGACGTGGCGCTGATTGCCCGTCTTGCCTCGCAGGAACGTTTTACGTCACTGATTTTTACCCCGCGCGGCGGCGGCACCGGCACCAATGGTCAGGCGCTTAACCAGGGCATCATCATCGATATGTCCCGCTATATGAACCGCATCATCGAAATCAATCCTGAAGAGGGATGGGTGCGTGTAGAAGCGGGGGTGATCAAAGATCAGCTTAATCAGTACCTCAAGCCTTACGGCTACTTTTTTGCGCCGGAGCTCTCTACCAGTAACCGCGCCACCATCGGGGGGATGATCAACACCGATGCGTCCGGCCAGGGCTCGCTGGTGTATGGCAAAACATCCGACCACGTCCTCGGCGTCCGTGCCGTATTGCTGGGCGGTGACATCCTTGATACCCGGCCCATGCCGGTTGCACTGGCCGAGACGCTGGGCAACGACAGCACCGCCACGGGGCGAATTTATCGTACCGTGCTGGAGCGTTGCCGGGATAACCGCCAGCTGATTATTGATAAATTCCCGAAACTGAACCGCTTCCTGACGGGGTACGATCTGCGCCACGTTTTCAATGACGATCTGAGCGAGTTCGATTTAACCCGTATTCTGGCAGGCTCCGAAGGAACGCTGGCGTTTATTACCGAAGCGCGGCTGGACATTACGCCGCTGCCAAAAGTGCGCCGTCTGGTAAATGTGAAATACAACTCCTTCGACTCCGCGCTGCGTAATGCCCCCTTTATGGTTGATGCGCGGGCGCTGTCGGTAGAGACGGTTGATTCCAAAGTGCTGAACCTGGCGCGGGAAGATATCGTCTGGCACTCGGTAAGCGAACTTATTACCGACGTTCCCGATAAAGAGATGCTCGGTCTGAATATCGTCGAATTTGCCGGCGATAACGGCGAGTTGATCGACCACCAGGTTGACACGCTCTGCCAGCGCCTCGATGAGCTGATCGCCGCGGGCGAAGGCGGCGTGATTGGCTGGCAACTGTGCAGTGAGTTGGCGGGTATAGAACGTATTTACGCTATGCGTAAAAAAGCGGTGGGGCTGCTGGGTAATGCCAAAGGCGCGGCCAAGCCCATTCCTTTTGCCGAAGATACCTGCGTGCCTCCCGAACATCTGGCCGACTATATTGTGGAGTTCCGGGCGTTGCTCGACAGCCACGGCCTGAGCTACGGCATGTTTGGTCACGTGGATGCGGGTGTTCTGCATGTGCGCCCGGCGCTGGATATGTGCGACCCGCAGCAAGAGATGCTGATGAAACAGCTCTCTGATGACGTGGTGGCGTTAACGGCCAAATACGGCGGGCTACTCTGGGGTGAACACGGTAAAGGCTTCCGCGCGGAGTACAGCCCGGCGTTCTTCGGAGAGGCGCTCTACGGCGAGTTGCGCAAGGTGAAAGCGGCGTTCGATCCGGATAACCGCCTGAATCCGGGAAAGATCTGCCCGCCTGAGGGCATTGATGCCCCCATGATGAAGGTCGATGCCGTCAAACGCGGCACCTTTGATCGTCAGATCCCTATCGCGGTGCGCGCCTCCTGGCGCGGCGCGATGGAGTGTAACGGTAACGGGCTGTGCTTTAACTTCGACGCAAAAAGTCCGATGTGCCCGTCAATGAAGATCACCAGCAACCGCATTCACTCGCCAAAAGGGCGCGCCACCCTGGTGCGTGAATGGCTGCGTCTGTTGGCCGATCGGGGTGTGGATCCGCTGGTGCTGGAAAAAGAGCTGCCCGGGAAACGCGCCAGCCTGCGTTCACTTATCGAGCGCACGCGCAATAGCTGGCATGCACGCAAAGGGGAGTATGATTTCTCGCATGAAGTAAAAGAGGCGATGTCCGGGTGTCTGGCCTGTAAAGCGTGCTCTACGCAGTGCCCAATCAAGATCGATGTGCCGGAGTTCCGGTCACGCTTCCTGCAGCTTTATCACACCCGCTATCTGCGCCCGGTGCGCGATCACCTGGTGGCGACGGTGGAGAGCTACGCCCCCCTGATGGCCCGCGCGCCGAAGACCTTCAACTTCTTCCTTAAACAGCCGATGGTGCGCAAACTTTCCGGTAAGCACATCGGTATGATCGATCTGCCGCTGCTGTCGGTGCCGTCGCTGCAGCAGCAGCTTGTGGGTCACCGCTCCGCCAACACTACGCTCGAACAGCTCGAAGCCATGAGCGACGAACAGAAAGCCCGCACCGTGCTGGTGGTGCAGGATCCGTTTACCAGCTATTACGACGCGCAGGTTGTGGCCGATTTCATCCGGCTGGTGGAACGCCTCGATTATCAACCCGTGGTGCTGCCGTTCTCGCCCAACGGCAAGGCGCAGCATATTAAGGGGTTCCTCAACCGCTTTGCGAAAACCGCGCAGAAGACCTCTGATTTCCTCAACCGCGTGGCGCAGTTGGGGATGCCGATGGTGGGTGTCGACCCGGCGCTGGTGCTCTGTTATCGCGATGAGTACAAACAGACGCTGGGTGACAAACGTGGAGATTTTCACGTTCAACTGGTGCATGAATGGCTGCCAGCCGTGCTGAATAACCGTGCGGTGCCGGAGTCCAGCGGGGAGTCCTGGTATCTGTTTGGTCACTGTACAGAAGTAACGGCGCTGCCCGGGGCGCCGGGACAGTGGGCATCTATCTTCGCCCGTTTTGGCGCGAAGCTGGAAAACGTCAACGTAGGGTGCTGCGGTATGGCAGGAACTTACGGACATGAGGTGAAAAACCATGCCAACTCGCTGGGTATTTATGAGCTCTCCTGGCGCCAGGCGATGCAGCGCCTGCCGCGAAACCGCTGTCTGGCTACCGGCTACTCGTGCCGCAGCCAGGTGAAGCGCATCGAGGGCAGTGGCGTGCGTCACCCTCTGCAGGCATTACTGGAGATTATGGGATGATCTGGAGACGTACCACTACGCTTGAGGCCTTAAACGCCATGGGCGCGGACAATATGGTCGGCCTGCTGGATATACAGTTCACCCGCCTTGGTGGTGATGAGCTGGAAGCCACCATGCCCGTCGATAGCCGGACGCATCAGCCATTCGGTCTGCTGCATGGCGGCGCCTCCGTGGTGCTCGCCGAAACGCTGGGGTCGGTCGCCGGTTATCTCTGCACCGAGGGGGAACAGAAGGTGGTAGGCCTCGAGGTCAATGCCAATCATCTTCGTTCTGTGCGGAGTGGTAGGGTGCGCGGCGTGTGCCGCGCGCTGCACGCCGGGGGGCGCCATCAGGTGTGGCAGATTGAGATCTACGATGAGCAGCAACGGCTGTGCTGCTCGTCGCGGCTCACAACCGCGGTGGTGTAAAAAAAGGCGGGATGCCTTGTTTATGGTCAAAAAACGAACAGCAAAGTGTGATATACTGGTCGCGTTTTGTACATAAACGAGGACATTATGGATACCGATTTGAACCCAACCCAACTGGCCATTGAATATTTACGCCGCGATACGAGCAACCTTTCTCCGGCTCAGTATTTGAAAAAGCTGAAACAGCTTGAACTGGAATTTACGGATCTGCTCACGCTCTCTTCAAGCGAACTGAAAGAAGAGATTTACTTTGCCTGGCGGTTGGGTGTTCACGTCCATTAATTTCTGCACTCTGTAATAAAGGCCGCGATCGCGGCCTTTATGCTTTCTGTGCGCTTTGCAGAGCGGCGCCGCAATTTATGTCAAATCACCGCCCGCTATTCATGAGACTATTCTGATGCTCCTTCAAGAGCTAAGCCACAGAGTGCCGGAGATAAGCGCCGGATGGAGCAAGGAACCCTTAAGATTACCCTCGGGTAGTCTTAAGGGTTTTCTTTTGGCTGAATTACAATGACAGGCCGATCGCCGCGTTCACTATGCTCGAAGCCATAAAGACCCCGCCCACGATGAGAAACGCCCGGTTTTTGCGAGTGCCCGCGAGCGTCAGCATTACTATAGCCACCACGAAAAACGGGATGGCAATAATCGAAAATGTATTCATAGTGGCACCTAATCTTTAAGAGGCAGATAACGTAACCGGGTCTACCCCCTAACGCCAGACTTTGCGAACCGCCAATACAGGTAGGGTCTCGCTTCACACCTGGTTTCCCTTCTATGACTGTTCCGGAAGAGTCGGGTTGTCGGCCGCGCTCTATATCAACCAAGCCTGCTCAAAAAACTATCTCATAAATAGGCATTCCCTATACAACTTTTCCATTTCTACCCGTCTCATCGATTAGCGCGTCTAAATCCATTATTAATCAATAAATTGATTAAAAAAATCCTTGCCTGATAACAACTCAGGCAGGGTCTATGCTTAATGAAAGTAGCCAAAAAGGGCGATTAAGCAGAAAGTCCCTGCTGTCAGGGGGTTGAAGTGATAATCGTTATCACTAACATGGTGTTATGCCCTGATGGCGCAACAAATGAGGTGGACCTATGGAACTGCATTCAGAAACGTTCAACCCAGCGGATTTCACATGGCGCGGACTGTCGCTTACCCCTGCGGCAGCGAAGCATATTCATGAGCTGGTGGAGAAACAGCCCGGCATGCTGGGCGTGCGCTTAAGCGTTAAGACGACCGGCTGCGCCGGTTTCGGCTATGTGCTGGATACCGTCAGCGAACCGCAAAAAGACGACCTTATTTTCGAGCATGACGGTGCAAAACTGTATGTACCGTTACAGGCGATGCCGTTTATTGACGGTACCGAAGTGGATTACGTGCGCGAAGGTTTAAACCAGTTATTCAAATTCAACAACCCGAAAGCCCAGAACGAATGTGGGTGCGGCGAAAGCTTTGGGGTATAGGCGGTACTATGTCTCGTAATACTGAAGCAAC
>ERZ773187.832-NODE-832-length-26967-cov-11.797860_pt1 | contig 26967 bp, 22 predicted proteins | sample MGYA00511242_ERZ773187 | MGnify/ENA primary metagenome ERZ773187 (study PRJEB29015, sample SAMEA2737744) | human gut metagenome | biome: human gut; feature: human-associated habitat; material: faeces | place: China | collected 2012 ...
CCTTTTCAAAACAGCTAAACGGCGGGTGAACGATGCCCGCCCCAATCATGCCGATACCGGCGTCTTTGTGGGCAATGGCGGTGTTGATCACCGGCAGAATGCCGCTTCCCGCCACTTTGGTAATGTCGATGGCGGTCGGAATCCCCATAAACGACAGCAGCGGAATAGTGACGTTGGGGTTTTCCCCGAGGGTGATTTGGCGCATCTGGCGGGAGAAGTCGATCGCCTCTTCCACCGTGCCGCCCACCAGCGCCACAATCGCCGGCGCCGTGGCCATGGCGAAGCCGCCGATGCCGTAGGTTTCGGTGATGGCGCTGTCGCCAATATCCAGTCCGGAGTCTTCCGGCTTGTACCCGGCGAACATGGGGCCAATTACCTGCTGTGCCGGGCCGGTAAACCACTGCCCCGGCAGGCCAGAGATGCGCAGCCCGAACTCGTAGCCGTTACGCGCCATGGTGGTGACCACGGTGCTGTATTCGATACCGTGGGCGGCATCCATGGCGGCTTTACACATCGCCATCCACGTCGGGCCGGAGAAGTAGTCGCTGCTGGCGACAAACTCGAACACCTGCCGCTGCTGCTCAACCGGATAACCTGCCTGAATCAGCCCCGGCGTCAGGGCCTGAATCAGCAGCGTGGTGCCTGCGTTGTTGCGGTTGTGGCACTCGTCGCCCATATGCAGCGCCTGCGCCAGCATTAAGCGCAGGTCGATCTCACCGATAATGTTCATGGCATCGCGCAGCATCGGGCCGAGCACGTCGCGCATCCAGTTCAGGCGGTCGATCACGCTCTGGTCATTGGCCCCCATGCGCAGGATCTTCGCCATCTGCTCGCTGAGGTTGGTAAAGGCACGGTTGCCGTAGGTTTTGTTTTCCACAATGTGCATAAACATTGAGGCAGAGGTGACGCCCGCCATGGAGCCGACACAGTCGTGCTCATGGCACGGCGAGAAGGTGATGTCGCCGGAAGCCGCGACGCGCGCCGCGTCCTCAATATCTTTCGCCAGCCCCTCGAACACCAGCGCCCCGGTCACCGCCCCCTTCATCGCACCGCACATGTTTTCCCAGGTCACAGGCGGGCCCGCATGAAGAATGGTGGTGCAGGTCATCCCCGGCACTACATTGATGGCCTGGTCGTAGCCCACCAGCACCAGATGAGATTGAATGATGCGCTCAAGGGCCACTTTATTGGCGGCAGCGATCTTCTCGGCCAGCGGCTTATCCGCCAGCTGATCGAGCGCCTCCACCACCTGCATATTGCCCTGCCCCGGCGGCGTCCAGTCGAGCTGGGTTACGGGGATGTGCTGTTTTTTTAGATCGTCGCTAAATATCGCAATGCCAACGTTGATCACGTTCAGCGGCTGGTTGAATAAGGTGGTCATTATGCGTTCTCCCCTTTGCAGACAAATTCACGCGCCAGTAATCCGGTGTTGGTACTGCTGCTGGCCCAGATCACGCCCGCGTCCGTGAGTAACTGGCACTGCTGCGCCAGGGACTGCGGATCCTGATCGGTGCCCAGTACATAGCCCAGGATCGCCAGTGAGCGATGGTCGGCTTTGGCGATCGCCTGCGCCTCTTTGATGGCGTCGATCATCACGCCGACCGGATCCTCATGCGCCCCAAAGCCGAGGACGAAGTCCATCACGATCACCCCTACCTCCGGATCGCGCGCTTCCTGCAGCAGGCGACTGATACGGTTGGTGGGATCGATCATCGGGTGGGGTTTGCCGTTGGTGAAGTCGTCGTCACCAAAGTCGAGGAAGGTGTGTGACTGGCTGACATTAATGTCGCGCAGGCGTTTTGTCGTATCCGGCTGAATGTTGCTGTAGACGTCGTCAAATTTCTCCAGCGCGGCGAACATCGCTTCATCACACAGGGTGCCGCCGCAGAACAGACCGCGAATGTATTTTTGCTGCGGCGTCAGGCGGGTGCGTACCTCTTCAATCAGCGGCCAGTTCAGCGGATGCAGATCCAGAGACTCTTTTTTAATACCCGTAAGCAGTACCGCTTTTAATGCCGCCTCTTTCGTGCCGCGGGCAAACTGCAGGCCATCCTCATCGGCCGGAGGCTCGTTGCGCCCGAGGAAACAGACCACCACCGGCTTGCGGCAGGCGCGTGCGCGAGCCAGCACTTTTTCCGCCACCGCCGGGGCGGGCGGCTTGGAGATCAGCGCGATCGTCTGGGTACCCTCATCCGCCTCCAGCATGTCGATGGCATCGAGCATCATCAGGCCGCCAATTTTTTCGCTCAGATCGCGCCCGCCGGTGCCAATCAGCTGCGAGACGCCGCCGCCAAATTCGTGGATGCGCACGCTCAGCTCCTGGCTGCCGGTGCCGGAGGCGCCCACAATACCGATTGGCCCACGGCGTACCGCGTTGGCGAAGCAGAGCCCCGCGCCGTTGATGATGGCGGTGCCGCAGTCCGGCCCCATCATCAGCAGCCCTTTCTGGTGCGCCAGCTGCTTCAGCGCCAGCTCGTCGTCGAGCGACACATTGTCGGAAAAGAGCATTACGTTCAGGTCGTTTTCCAGGGCCTGGCGCGCTTCGCGGGCGGCAAAGGTGCCATTTACCGAGATCACGGCAAGGTTTGCTTCCGGACGGTGTTTTTTGGCGCTGGTTAGCGTCGCATAGCGCGCTTCGTGAGCGCCCGCGCTCTCTTTTCGGACGAAGAGGGCTTCGATGGCGGCCAGGGTGTCGTCGTTGGCAGCATCGCCTTTAATGACAATCATCAGATCGCCGTTTTTGGCCGCCTCTAATTCCGGGGTCAGTAAGCCGAGATTGCGTAATACCCCTTTATTCATTTCAGTCGCCATGGCGACAAAGGCCTGCTCTACGCCCGGTAATTTATTGGCTTTTGTTGAAACCGACATCAACGAGACAGAGTCGAAATAACTGTTCTTTTTCACAACGATTTTGGTTGGCATGATTTCCTCCCGAATTCGGGCAAAAGGGTGGCCGCCATCCTGCCATTTGGCATGATGGTAAAAAGGGTTCTGTTATTTCAGGCCAGCCGGACAGCTGGCCGCGCTGAATTACGCGCCTGCGGCGATCAGCAGTTCGGCGATTTCGTTAAAGCCTTTTTCGCGCGCCAGTTCGAGCGGAGACTTACCGTATTTATCGGTCATGTGAGGGTTCGCGCCATGATCAAGCAGGAGTTTGACGATCTCTTGCTGTTTCGCCCCGCCATCGTTAAGCACGATGGCTTCCAGCAACGGCGTCCAGCCCACGAAATTAGTATGGTTAACGTTGATATCCGTTTTCGCCAGCAGCTCGCGCACGATCTCTACATGCCCTTTTTCGCTGGCCGGCGTGATGCCCACGCCGCCAAAGCGGGTGAGGCGATCCAGATCCGGGTTTGCGGGCAGTACGATTCGCAGCAGGGTTAAATCGTTTGTCAGGCAGCTAATTAAGAATGGGTTGAAGCAGGTGTGATCCTGCTGGTCGATATTCGCACCAGCAGCAATTAAGAGTTCAACGCAGGGATAATGCTTATTCAGACTGGCAATGATAATGGCGGTGCGTTTTTGACGATTAGTGGCATTGATATCTACCCCTTTCGCCAGACAGGCTTTAAGCCCCTCGGTATCACCTTGTTCAGCGGCAACGAGAAATTCCGTGACGAGTTCATTCGCAGACATATTCACACTCCTGGTTTTCCTTTCTGATGCGTTGAGAATAGCAACAGCGATCCCGGAAAAGAATCCGCTTAAAAAGCATTCATCGTAAGGAGAGTGATTATTAAATAGCGTTCAACAATCCGGTGATAATGTGCGTCTGTGCAATCTTTTTCTTATGTTTTCTGCCCTTTTCTGCCTTAAAACAGCATTCTGCTTATATCTCGTCAGCCCTTGCACTGCGGGGCTCGCAACAAATTCACAGAAGTGTGATTTGCTTCAAATGAGTTGTAAGCGCAGTGTTAAATATTGTTCAAAACTGGTTGCCGCCAACGCGGTTTATAAATAGATTCAACCGATGCGAAAAGCCCGAAAGGTGAGCGATGAATTCTATTTTTACCGAAGAGAACTTACTGGCATTTACTACCGCCGCCCGTTTTAGCAGCTTCAGTAAGGCGGCAGACGAGCTGGGGGTGACGACATCTGCCATTAGCTACACCATCAAGCGAATGGAGACCGGGCTGGACGTGGTGCTGTTTGTGCGCAATACCCGCAGTATTGAACTGACGGAATCGGGCTTCTATTTCTACCGCAAAGCTACCGATCTGCTAAATGACTTTCATGCCATCAAGCGCAGCATCGACACTATCTCGCAGGGCATTGAAGCCCGGGTGCGGATCTGCATTAATCAGCTGCTGTATACCCCACGGCACACGGCTCGCCTTCTCCAGGTCTTGAAAAAGCAATTCCCCACGACGCAGATTACGGTCACGACTGAAGTCTACAACGGCGTCTGGGATTCGATTATTAATAATCAGGCCAATATCGCCATCGGCGCGCCGGACACCCTGCTCGACGGCGGTGGCATTGATTACACCGAAATCGGCGCGATTCGCTGGGTCTTTGCCATCGCCCCCACGCATCCGCTGGCCTTTGCCCCCGAGCCGCTTGCCGAAAGTCAGCTACGGCTCTATCCCAACATCATGGTGGAAGACACCGCCCATACCATCAACAAAAAAGTCGGCTGGCTGCTGCACGGGCAGGAAGCCATTCTGGTTCCCGATTTCAATACCAAGTGCCAGTGTCAGATTTTGGGTGAAGGGATTGGGTTTTTACCGGAATACATGGCGCGCGAAGCGGTAGGAGATGGCCTGTTGGTGACGCGGAAGATTAATAATCCGCGCCAGGACTCACGCATGCTGCTGGCCACGCAGCATGCGGCCACCGGCCAGGTGACCCGCTGGATTAAAGAGCAGTTTAAGCCCCAGGGGGTACTGACCGGGATTTATAACGATTTACTGTGGCGGGACTAGCTGCGGCTCTGTACCCAGAAGGCGTGAATCAGGCCCGGGATGTAACCCAGCAGCGTCAACACGATGTTGATGATAAATGCCCAGCCGAAACCTTTGCCAAGCAGCACGCCCAGCGGCGGTAACAGAATGGTAATAACAATACGCCAGAAACCCATAATTTCTCCATGCAAGCAATCAGGTCATTGTAAAAAAAGAGATTTATCTCTAAGCGTAGCGAGTTTACTGCGCCTCGCCATTTTTGACGCCCGCTTTTACCCTCCTTTACCCTCTTTACACTGACTGAGGCTGGCGATTTAAAGCCAGATCAAAGGTTAGACTGTACCCCTGACGGCGGCTGGGCTAATGTTAGGGTCACGATAACAATGAGGAGGTATGTATGTTTTCTGTCGGCGATCTTGTGCAACCGCGTATGGGCGGTCCAAAACTGAAAGTCTTAGAAGTGAATGAAGATCAGGTGGTTGTGGTGCAAGCCAGTAACGAAGCGGGCGAGCGCTTTACCGTAAAAGCGGCAGACCTGACGCCGTATCAGGAAGAAGGGGATTTCGGCGTCTGCTAAGCAGACGCTACCGGGCGGTGAGTGCCGCCCGGTGCGCACGAATTAGATCAGAAAATCATCCAGCGATTTACCGTTCGCCAGTGCGACGGAAATAGGCTTAGGCGTACGTCCCTGACCGGTCCAGGTTTTTTCCTGACCATCGGCATCAGTAAAACGGTATTTAGGCGCACGGACTTTACGTTTTTTCGGCTGTGCTGCGCCAATAGCGGCTTCAGAGCCCAGCAGATCTTCGGCGGAAATACCGTCTGCTTTCATACGCTCCAGCAAGGCAGCTATTTTTTGCTGCTGTTCAGCACGCTGCTGCTCAGCTTCAAGCTGCTCAGCACGCTTCTCTTCGATAACAATACGCAGCTTTTCCTGCATGTCTTCCAGTACCTCGAGAGAGAAATCACGAGCCATCGCGCGCAGCGTACGGATATTATTCAAATTCTGTAACAACGAAGTCATATAATATGAAGACCTTTTCTAATCGTTTAAATATCATTTACCGTCCGATAGTAATCTATTTGCTTTTGAACATCCAGATTATAGCGCACGAAATTATAATTAATGCCGCCTACCCTGCCGATAATAAAATATAGGCAGGGTATTTCGCCACCATTAGTCCTTTATTTGTCGACCTGGTTTATATCTTATTTATTAATGTTAAATATAGTAAACAGCACGACATGGAATATCTATTCAGATTATCTGCATAAAATACATTTCTTACAGGCAGCATATCCTACTTATTATTCCACTTATCAGAAACAATCCACGCAGACGCCCCCTCCTGCATACCAGAAAAGCGTATCCCGTTTAATGGGGCCTATGCCAATTGTCAGCCCGCAGCAAGACAGAGCTTATCTTATTGTTTTAAAACAATAAAATAAGCAGCAGGAGACAAAATAACGACCAGGTTCAAAAATCGCCAATTTTAGAGAATTTTGTTGCCAAAAGCGTAACAAATAAAAATTAATCACTAATTGTGAGTTAACAGGCAGAGATATAATCTATACGCGAAAAATAATGCAACTTAAAGCACCGTACAACATTGCTTTGACGTCTTCTTAGCCCTCTTTCCAAGGAGTTCTGACATGTTCTCTCGACAGTCTCGCCTGCGCCATGCGGTAGCAGACACCTTTGCGATGGTTGTCTACTGCTCGGTTGTGAACATGCTGATCGAGATCTTTCTCTCCGGGATGAGCTTTGAACAGTCGCTTTCTTCCAGGCTGGTGGCGGTGCCGGTCAATATACTTATTGCATGGCCTTACGGTTTTTACCGCGATGCCATTATGCGCTATGCGCGCCGCGTAAGCCCAACGGGCTGGATGAAAAATCTGGCAGATGTACTGGCCTATGTGACCTTTCAGTCGCCGGTGTATGTCGCTATTTTGCTCACGGTGGGCGCTGACTGGCACCAGATTGCTGCCGCTGTCAGTTCAAATATTGTGGTTTCAATGCTGATGGGTGCGGCTTACGGTTATTTTCTCGATTATTGCCGCCGCCTGTTCCGGGTCAGCCCGTATAGCCCGGTAAAAGCGCAGGATGCAGCGACTGGCTGATGCCAGTCGCGTTTTTATTGCTGTTCGCCGAACAGACCTGTCAGAAAACGTTCCAGCGCCATCCGGGAGCTGAACCCGTGCGGAATACCATAATGTTCATGCCTTTCCCCGCCTAGATAGAGGGGAAATTGCTGATACTGATCGCAGGTTTTTATCTCTGAGGCAGGTTCCGCATAAGACAAACTTTTGTCTTTAAGCGTTGGATGGATGATCAGCGCCGTGCGTCCCATACGCGCTTCCCGGTTTACATAGACATAATTTTCACCACGGCGATAGCCGTACGCTTTTTGCGTTACCGCATCCATAGTAAATCCGGCTTTTTCAAGAACGCGCGCAACCTCATCAGGTCGTAAATACATATTTAATCCTCATTATCTTTTCCTGCCCGGCAACCTTACCGTAATCAGCAATAGCAGTGCTTTCAGAAAATTCCATAAACGGCCAATTATGCCGTGACAGACTTCAGATATTAAAAACCTGGACTAAACTCTTTAATACCGCAAATTCAAGGGAGGAATGTATGTTTAACAGATCAAACCGAAATGATGTGGATGACGGCGTTCAGGATATTCATAACGATGTCAGCAAATTAGCCGACACGCTGGAAGATGTTCTGAAGTCCTGGGGATCAGATGCGAAAGATGACGCAGATGTCGCCAGACGCAAAGCGAAAGCGTTACTGCGTGAAACCCGCGCCCGTATGCAGGGTCGCTCCCGGACCCAGCAAGCAGCATGTGATGCGATGGGGTGTGCAACCACCTTTATCCGCGAAAAACCGCTGTGTGCCGTCGGTACCGTGGCCGCTGTCGGGATCTTCGTCGGTGCGCTGCTGAGCCTGCGTAAATAGTCACGGATCCGGGCTATTACTCTGCCCCTGCTAACCTCCGTTAGCGGGGGTTTTCTTTTTTTGGCTGAAAAGCCGCTATACCACCCCCTCCCCCGCTGTGCTCATCAACAGAGGCCCATCAATCTAATTTTCCCATATCTTGTATGGTTGAAACTTTAGATAACTACATCTAGTATTCCTTTAAGCAACACAGACACTACTGCTCGCGATTTTTCGCGGCGTCCTGTTATTCTAAATGGAAATACGAATCATGAGCATTACTATTTACACTCGTAACAACTGTGTGCAGTGCCTCGCAACGAAACGTGCGATGGAAAACCGCGGCGTGTCCTTCGAGATGGTGAATGTTGATCAGGTTCCGGATGCCGCCGAGACACTCCGCGCGCGCGGTTTTCGCCAGCTACCTGTGGTGATCGCCGGCGAGACCAGCTGGTCTGGCTTCCGCCCGGACATGATTAACCGTCTTCAGGCGCAGGCCACCAGCGCATGAGCCTGCTTGTCTACTTCTCCAGTAGCTCGGAAAACACGCACCGCTTTATCACGCGTGTTGGGCTGCCGGCAATCCGTATCCCCCTCAACGAGCGGGAGCGCATTCAGGTAGACGAACCCTACATTCTGGTGGTGCCGAGCTATGGCGGCGGCGGCAACGCGGGGGCTGTTCCCCGTCAGGCGATCCGCTTTCTTAACGATCCGCATAACCGGGCGCTGATCCGCGGGGTTATCGCGGCGGGCAATCGCAATTTTGGCGAGGCCTACTGTCGCGCCGGGGATGTTATCTCTCAAAAATGCGGCGTGCCGTATCTCTATCGCTTTGAACTGATGGGGACACAGCAGGACGTAGAGAATGTGCGTAAAGGAGTAAACGAATTTTGGCAACGACAACCGCAGAACGCGTAAACCAGGGAACGACCGACTACCACGCCCTGAATGCGATGCTTAACCTCTACGATCGTGAGGGGCGTATTCAGTTTGAGAAAGACCACCAGGCGGTGGACGCCTTTTTCACGCACCATGTGATCCCTAATAGCATGACCTTCGCCAGCGTAACGGCCCGACTCGACTACCTGGTGAGTGAAGGCTATTACGAAGAGCGCGTGCTGGCCCGCTACGATCCCCGCTTTCTGGTTTCGCTTTTCGAGCACGCTCACGCCAGCGGTTTTCGTTTCAAGACGTTCCTTGGCGCCTGGAAGTTTTACACCAGTTACACCCTGAAGACCTTCGATGGGAAACGCTATCTTGAGCGCTTTGAAGATCGGGTCGTGATGGTGGCGTTAACCCTCGCACAGGGGAATGAGACACTGGCGCAACAACTCACAGAAGAGATGTTATCCGGCCGCTTTCAGCCGGCGACGCCCACGTTCCTGAACTGCGGAAAAGCGCAGCGTGGTGAGCTGGTCTCCTGCTTCCTGCTGCGTATTGAAGACAATATGGAGTCAATTGGCCGGGCGGTGAACTCCGCGTTACAGCTCTCTAAGCGCGGCGGCGGGGTCGCGTTTCTTCTCTCAAATCTGCGGGAATCGGGCGCACCTATCAAGCGCATTGAGAATCAGTCGTCCGGCGTAATTCCGGTCATGAAGATGCTGGAGGATGCGTTCTCTTATGCCAACCAGCTGGGCGCCCGCCAGGGAGCCGGGGCGGTCTATCTGCACGCGCACCATCCGGATATTTTGCGTTTCCTGGATACCAAACGTGAAAATGCCGATGAAAAGATCCGTATCAAAACTCTCTCGCTGGGTGTGGTGATCCCGGATATCACCTTTAAACTTGCGAAAGAGAACGCGGAGATGGCCCTCTTTTCGCCTTACGATATCGAGCGCTTGTACGGCAAACCCTTTGGCGACGTGGCGATAAGCGAACTGTATGACGAGCTGATTGCTGACGATCGCATTCGCAAAAAGTACATTAATGCCCGTGATTTCTTCCAGACGCTGGCCGAGATTCAGTTTGAGTCCGGTTATCCGTACATCATGTATGAAGACACGGTAAACCGCGCCAGCCCCATCGCCGGCCGCATTAATATGAGCAACCTGTGCTCCGAGATTTTGCAGGTTAACAGCGCCTCGACCTACGATGAAAATCTTGATTACGCCGATATCGGCAAGGATATCTCCTGTAATCTCGGGTCGCTGAACATTGCCCATACCATGGACTCCCCCAATTTTGGCCGCACGGTTGAGACTGCCGTGCGCGGCCTGACGGCGGTATCGGACATGAGCCATATCCGCAGCGTGCCGTCCATTGAGGCGGGCAATGCCGCCTCGCATGCCATTGGGCTTGGGCAGATGAATTTGCACGGCTATCTGGCGCGCGAAGGTATCGCCTACGGCAGCCCGGAGGGGCTGGATTTTACCAACCTCTATTTCTACACCATCACCTGGCACGCGCTGAACACCTCAATGATGCTGGCGCGCGAACGGGGTCAACGCTTTACCGGGTTTGAACAGTCACGCTACGCCAGCGGGGAATATTTCAGCCAGTATCTGGAAGGTGACTGGCAGCCGAAGACCGCCAAAGTGCGCGACCTGTTTGCTCGCGCCGGGATTGTGTTGCCGACCCGCGCAATGTGGCAGCAGCTGCGTAATGACGTGATGGAGTATGGGATCTATAACCAGAACCTGCAGGCCGTGCCGCCTACAGGCTCGATCTCCTATATCAACCACGCGACCTCCAGCATCCATCCGATTGTGTCGAAGGTGGAGATTCGCAAAGAGGGCAAAACCGGCCGCGTTTACTACCCTGCCCCCTTTATGACCAATGACAACCTGGCGCTGTATCAGGACGCGTATGAAATCGGCCCGGAAAAGATTATCGATACTTACGCCGAGGCGACCAGGCATGTGGATCAGGGGCTCTCGTTAACGCTCTTTTTCCCGGATAGCGCCACCACGCGCGATATTAATAGAGCGCAAATCTATGCCTGGAAGAAAGGGATCAAGACGCTGTACTACATTCGCCTGCGCCAGCTTGCGCTGGAAGGTACCGAAATTGAAGGTTGCGTGTCCTGCGCGCTGTAAGGAGAGAGGATGAAACTGTCACTGGTTCGCGCCATTAACTGGAACAAAATCGAGGACGATAAGGATCTGGAGGTCTGGAATCGCCTCACCAGTAACTTCTGGTTGCCTGAAAAGGTTCCGCTCTCCAATGATATTTCAGCCTGGCAAACCCTGACGCAGGCCGAGCAGCAGCTGACCATTCGCGTTTTTACCGGGCTGACGCTGCTGGATACAATTCAGAACACCCTGGGCGCACCGGCGTTGATGGCAGATGCGCTCACCCCGCACGAAGAGGCGGTGATGTCGAATATCAGCTTTATGGAGGCGGTACATGCCCGCTCTTACAGCTCGATTTTCTCGACGCTTTGCCAGACCAAAGATGTGGACGCGGCCTATGCCTGGAGCGAAGAGAACGCCGCGTTGCAGCGGAAAGCCGAACTGATACTGCACCACTACCGCGCCGATGAACCGTTGAAAAAGAAAATCGCCAGCGTGTTTCTGGAATCTTTCCTCTTCTATTCGGGCTTCTGGCTGCCGATGTACTGGTCGAGTCGCGGCAAGTTGACCAACACCGCCGATCTGATTCGCCTGATCATTCGTGATGAAGCGGTGCATGGCTATTACATCGGCTATAAGTTCCAGAAAGGGCTGGAGAAAGTCAGCGACGCCAGGCGTGAAGAGTTACAAAGCTTTGCGCTAGATTTGTTAATGGATCTCTATGACAACGAACTGCAATACACTGAAAGCGTATACGCGGGAACGGGCTGGGAAGAAGAGGTGAAAGCGTTCCTCTGTTACAACGCCAATAAAGCGCTAATGAACCTCGGTTATGAGGCGCTCTTCCCCCCCGAAATGGCGGAAGTGAACCCGGCCATCCTGGCGGCGCTGTCACCCAACGCGGATGAAAACCATGACTTCTTTTCCGGGTCGGGTTCTTCTTACGTTATGGGTAAAGCGGTGGAGACGGAAGATACAGACTGGGACTTTTAATCTGCGAATTAACGTTTATTAATTTAATATAAATCGCATTCTTTTCCCGCAAATATTTCCACACCTTCTACACTGTAATTTCTATGCCCTATTCACCTGAATCACTCTGATTCAGGTGAAATTCCGATGGCAGCCGCAAAAAAATCAGAGAAATTCAACTCACGCTCAGCCCTTTATTCATGGGAAATAGCGCCGTTTCGCTGACCGCAAAATTCATACCACAAGCGAACCCAGGGTTGTCTCAGATTCTGAGTATGTTAGGGTAATGCCAGTTAACTATTTACCATGGTAATCATATCGACATAAGCAAATAACAGGACACTCTCTATTGCATGGCAATTAAATTAGAAGTGAAGAATCTTTATAAAGTATTTGGCGAGCATCCACAGCGTGCGTTCAAATATATCGAAAAAGGACTTTCGAAAGAGCAAATTCTGGAAAAAACAGGGCTATCGCTTGGCGTTAAAGACGCCAGTCTGGCCATTGAAGAAGGCGAGATTTTTGTCATCATGGGATTATCCGGTTCGGGTAAATCCACTATGGTTCGCCTTCTCAATCGCCTGATTGAACCCACCCGCGGACAGGTGCTGATTGATGGTGAAGATATTGCCAAAATATCTGATGCCGAGCTCCGCGAGGTGCGCAGAAAAAAGATTGCAATGGTCTTTCAGTCATTCGCCCTCATGCCGCATATGACGGTGCTGGATAATACCGCGTTTGGCATGGAATTAGCGGGCGTACCCGCACAAGAGCGCCAGGAAAAAGCGCTGGATGCGTTGCGTCAGGTTGGGCTGGAAAATTATTCGCATGCTTACCCGGATGAACTTTCCGGCGGGATGCGACAGCGTGTCGGATTAGCCCGTGCATTAGCCATTAATCCCGATATTTTATTAATGGACGAAGCCTTCTCAGCACTCGATCCCTTAATTCGTACCGAGATGCAGGATGAACTGGTAAAACTGCAGGCGAAACATCAGCGCACCATCGTGTTTATTTCCCACGATCTGGACGAAGCGATGCGTATTGGCGATCGTATTGCCATTATGCAGAACGGTGAAGTGGTACAGGTCGGCACCCCGGATGAAATACTGAATAATCCGGCCAATGATTATGTGCGCACCTTCTTCCGTGGCGTGGACATTAGCCAGGTCTTTAGCGCAAAAGATATTGCCCGTCGTACGCCGAACGGCATTATTCGCCGCACGCCAGGCTTTGGCCCGCGCTCGGCGTTGAAATTGCTGCAGGATGAAGATCGTGAATTCGGTTACGTCATTGAACGTGGTAATAAATTTGTAGGCGTTGTCTCCATCGACTCTTTGAAAACCGCCCTGGGCGACAATCAGGGAATCGATGCGGCGTTAATCGACTCTCCGCTCGCCGTGGATGCCGAAACGCCGCTCAGCGAGTTGCTCTCTCACGTTGGCCAGGCACCCTGCGCGGTACCGGTCGTCGGTGAAGAACAACAGTACGTCGGCATCATCTCAAAACGCATGTTGCTGCAGGCTTTAGATCGCGAGGGGGCAAACAATGGCTGAACAAAACCCGTGGGGCACCACTGAAGCGGCGGATAGCGCTGCACAATCTGCGGACGCGTGGGGTTCATCCACACCCGCACCCACCGATGGCGGCGCGGCAGACTGGCTGAATAGCGCGCCAGCGCCGGCACCGGAACACTTTAATATTATGGATCCCTTCCATAAAACCCTGATCCCACTGGATAGCTGGGTGACCGAGGGGATCGACTGGGTAGTGACGCACTTCCGCCCCGTATTCCAGGGGATCCGCGTACCGGTGGATTATATTCTGAATGGTTTCCAGCAGATGTTGCTGGGTATGCCCGCGCCGGTAGCTATCGTGCTGTTCTCGCTCATCGCCTGGCAGTTTGGCAGCGCGGGAATGGGGATTGCCACGCTGATATCCCTGATCGCCATTGGTGCCATCGGCGCCTGGTCGCAGGCGATGATCACTCTGGCGCTGGTGCTGACCGCCCTGCTCTTCTGCGTAGTGATTGGTTTGCCGATGGGGATTTGGCTGGCACGAAGCCCGCGAGCGGCAAAAATCATTCGCCCGCTGCTGGATGCCATGCAGACCACGCCGGCTTTCGTCTACCTGGTGCCCATCGTCATGCTGTTCGGTATCGGCAACGTGCCGGGTGTAGTGGTAACGATTATCTTCGCCCTGCCGCCAATTATCCGCCTGACCATACTGGGCATTAACCAGGTGCCAGCGGACCTGATCGAGGCCTCACGCTCCTTTGGCGCCAGCCCGCGTCAGATGCTGTTCAAGGTACAGTTACCGCTGGCGATGCCAACCATTATGGCCGGGGTTAACCAGACGCTGATGCTGGCGTTGTCGATGGTGGTTATCGCCTCGATGATTGCCGTTGGCGGCCTGGGCCAGATGGTACTCCGCGGCATTGGCCGTCTTGATATGGGACTGGCTACCGTGGGTGGCGTGGGCATTGTGATCCTCGCCATCATCCTTGATCGCCTGACTCAGGCAGTCGGCCGCGATTCACGCAGTCGCGGAAACCGTCGCTGGTACACCACCGGCCCGGTGGGTCTGCTGACTCGTCCATTCACTAAGTAATCCTGTTGTTGCCCGGCGGCATCTCTCTGCCGGGCCAGCAGCACCCCTCCAAAAACGAAGGAACAACGATGCGACATAACATTTTATTTGCCACAGCGTTTGCCACCCTTGTCTCTACCAGCGCATACGCCGCTGACCTGCCAGGCAAAGGCATTACCGTTCAACCGGTTCAGAGCACCATTTCGGAAGAGAGCTTCCAGACCCTTATCGTCAGCCGCGCGCTGGAAAAACTCGGCTACACCGTTAATAAGCCGAGCGAAGTGGATTACAACGTGGGCTACACCTCGATCGCCTCCGGTGATGCAACCTTTACCGCTGTAAACTGGCAGCCGCTGCATGATGATATGTATGCTGCTGCGGGCGGCGAGAAAAAATTCTACCGTGAAGGGACGTTTGTCACCGGTGCAGCGCAAGGTTACCTGATCGACAAAAAAACGGCGGATAAGTACCACATCACCAATATTGAACAGCTGAAAGATCCGAAGATCGCCAAACTGTTTGATACCAACGGTGATGGCAAAGCGGACATGATGGGCTGCTCACCGGGCTGGGGCTGCGAAGCGGTTATTAACCACCAGAACAAAGCCTTCGACCTGGAGAAAACCGTTGAGGTAAGCCACGGTAACTACTCTGCGATGATGGCCGATACCATCGCCCGCTTCAAAGAGGGCAAGCCTATCATCTATTACACCTGGACCCCGTACTGGGTCAGCGATGTGATGAAACCGGGTAAAGACGTGGTGTGGCTGCAGGTACCCTTCTCCTCCCTGCCCGGCGAGCAGAAAGATATCGACACTAAACTGCCAAACGGTATGAACTATGGTTTCCCGGTGAATACCATGCACATCGTGGCTAACAAGGCCTGGGCTGAAAAGAACCCGGCTGCGGCGAAGCTGTTCTCGGTCATGAAGTTGCCGCTGGCAGACATCAACGCCCAGAATGCGATGATGCACGCAGGAAAATCCTCAGAAGCCGACGTTCAGGGCCATGTTGATGGCTGGATTAAAGCCCACCAGCAGCAGTTTGACGGCTGGGTGAAAGAGGCACTGGCCGCGCAGAAGTAACTCCCCTCCCCCCACCCTCTCCCTCCGGGAGAGGGTATTTGAATTCCCTCACCCTCCTGGTCAGGGAAACTCAAAGCGCACAATCCATCACGTAACAATTCCCCAACATTCACATTCATCCGTTATTATGGTTTCCGAATCGATAATCACTTAACTAATGATTTCAGACCATAATGACCAAAACTTCTCAAGGACTTAGCCCGGCACTGATCTTACTGATGTCAGTCGCAACGGGTCTGGCTGTCGCCAGCAACTACTACGCGCAACCTCTACTCGATACTATCGCCCGCGCCTTTAACCTTTCGGCGAGCTCTGCGGGTTTTATCGTGACCGCCGCCCAGCTCGGCTATGCCGCCGGCCTGCTGTTGCTGGTTCCACTTGGGGATATGTTTGAACGCCGCTCCCTGATCGTTTTCATGACCCTGCTCGCTGCAGGCGGAATGCTGATCACCGCCAGCAGCCAGTCGCTGAGCATGATGATCCTCGGCACCGCCCTGACCGGGTTATTCTCGGTCGTGGCGCAGATCCTCGTCCCGCTGGCCGCTACCCTCGCAGCCCCGGAAAAACGCGGCAAAGTGGTGGGTACCATCATGAGTGGCCTGCTGCTGGGCATTTTGCTGGCGCGTACCGTGGCGGGATTACTGGCCAGCCTCGGTGGCTGGCGCACGGTGTACTGGGTGGCGAGCGTATTAATGGTGATCATGGCCATCGCCCTCTGGCGCGGCTTGCCAAAAGTGAAGCAGGAAAACCATCTTAACTACTTCCAGCTTCTTGGCTCCGTATTCAGTCTGTTCACGCAGGATAAACTGCTGCGTACCCGCGCCCTGCTGGGCTGCTTCACCTTTGCAAATTTCAGTATTCTCTGGACCTCCATGGCCTTCCTGCTGGCCTCTCCCCCGTTCAACTATTCCGAAGGGGTAATTGGCCTGTTTGGTCTGGCAGGCGCGGCGGGAGCGCTGGGCGCGCGACCTGCGGGTGGACTGGCAGACAAGGGCAAATCACACCTCACCACATCAGCCAGTTTGGTTCTGCTGCTGCTCTCCTGGTCAGCCATCTGGTATGGGCATCTCTCGGTACTGTCGCTGATTGTTGGCATTCTGGTGCTGGATCTCACCGTGCAGGGCGTGCATATCACCAACCAGACGGTCATCTATCGCGTGAAGCCGGATGCCCGTAACCGTCTGACCGCCGGATACATGACCAGCTACTTCATTGGCGGCGCGGCGGGGTCGCTGATCTCTGCCTCGGCGTGGCAACATGCGGGCTGGGCTGGGGTGTGCCTGGTGGGTAGCGTGATGGCACTTCTGAACCTGCTTGTTTGGTGGCGCGGCTATCATCGCCAGGAGGCAATTACTTAAGCTTTACATTGCTTTGGGGCTTCTCTGGGTGCAAGAAGCCCCGCAGTCTGTTAAGGTGGCGGAAACATTTATCCCTGAAATTTTAATGTGGGTGATATATTTACGAACCGCATGAATAACCAGCCCATCGCACCTTCTTCGACATTTCACGCTGTTTCAGATCACCCAATCCTCTTTTCTCTGGGCACCCGCCCGACCGTCTCTTTAAACACCGGGACACGGATTCACCCGGCACTTTATGGCAGTGACATAAGCTTTGCGGATTTTAACCGCACAAATAATTCATTTACATTATTTGTCACTGTCGTTACTATATCGGCTGTAATTAATGAGGTTATGCCCAAATGGATAGTTCGTTTACGCCCATTGAACAAATGCTTAAATTTCGCGCCAGTCGTCATGAGGATTTCCCGTATCAGGAGATTCTGCTGACCCGTCTCTGCATGCACATGCAGGGCAAATTGCTGGATAACCGCAATAAGATGCTGAAAGCTCAAGGGATTAACGAGACGTTATTTATGGCGTTGATTACGCTGGAGTCTCAGGAAAATCACAGTATTCAGCCTTCCGAACTGAGTTGCGCGCTGGGTTCATCCCGCACCAATGCAACCCGTATCGCTGATGAGCTGGAAAAACGCGGCTGGATCGAACGCCGTGAAAGCGACAACGATCGTCGTTGCCTGCATTTGCAATTGACCGACAAAGGTCACGCATTCCTGCGTGAGGTATTACCGCCTCAGCACAATTGTCTGCACCAACTCTGGTCTGCTCTTAGCACCTCCGAGCGCGACCAGCTTGAGCACATCACTCGTAAGCTCCTCACCCGTCTGGATCAGATGGATGAAGACGGTGTCATTCTTGAGGCACTGCGCTAACGCGACGACTCGCTCGACAATCCAGATTTATAAGAAAACCGACAGGCCAGCACGTCATACTGCTGGCCTTTCTGATAACAGGTCGGCACAGCCGATGTGAAAATAAAAAGATCGTGGAGAACAACAATGAGCGCAAATGCGGAGAACACCCTCCCGCAGCAACCGGCCAACAAAAAGGGCAAACGTAAGAGCGCCCTTATTCTGCTGACCTTGCTCTTTATTATTATTGCCGTGGCATATGGGATCTATTGGTTTTTAGTACTGCGTCATTTTGAGGAGACGGATGATGCGTACGTGGCAGGGAACCAGGTACAAATTATGGCGCAGGTGTCAGGCAGCGTGACGAAAGTCTGGGCTGACAACACCGACTTTGTGCAGAAAGGCGACGTGCTGGTCACGCTCGACCCGACCGATGCGCAGCAGGCGTTTGAAAAAGCGCAGACCGAGCTTGCCTCGAGCGTGCGTCAAACGCGCCAGCAGATGATTAACAGTAAGCAACTTCTGGCCAGCATTGAGGTGCAGAAAACTGCCCTGGCGCAGGCGCAGAGTGACTTCAAGCGTCGTGTTCCGCTTGGCACCGCCAACCTGATTGGCCGTGAAGAACTGCAGCACGCCCGTGATGCAGTGGCCAGCGCCCAGGCGCAGCTTGACGTCTCTATTCAGCAGTACAACGCCAATCAGGCGATGATACTGAATACCACGCTGGATCAACAGCCGGCGGTTAAACAGGCCGCCACGGAAGTGCGTAACGCCTGGCTGGCGCTTGAGCGTACCAAAATCGTCAGCCCGATGACCGGCTACGTATCTCGTCGTTCCGTTCAACCCGGCGCGCAGATCAGCACCACAACACCGCTGATGGCCGTGGTTCCGGCGACGCACCTGTGGGTCGATGCCAACTTTAAAGAGACTCAACTGGCGCATATGCGTATTGGCCAGACCGCGACCGTGGTGAGCGATATCTACGGCGACGAGGTGAAGTACACCGGTAAGGTGGTGGGTCTGGATATGGGGACCGGCAGTGCGTTCTCCTTGCTGCCTGCGCAGAATGCGACGGGCAACTGGATCAAAGTGGTTCAGCGTCTGCCGGTACGTATCGAGCTGGATGAGAAACAGCTGGCGGATCATCCCCTGCGTATTGGACTTTCGACCCTCGTGACCGTTGATACGACCGATCGTGACGGACATATGCTGGCAAACCAGGTACGCACTAACCCGGCGTATGAAAGTAATGCCCGTGAAATCAGCCTTGAGCCTGTGAACAAGCTGATTAATGACATCGTGAAGGCGAACGCCGGTTAATCCGAAGGTGAGCGTTATGCAGCAGCAAAAACCGCAAAAACCACTGGAGGGGGCGCAACTGGTCATTATGACCATTGCGCTGTCGCTGGCGACGTTCATGCAGGTGCTGGACTCCACCATTGCAAACGTGGCGATCCCCACCATCGCCGGCAACCTGGGCTCGTCGCTGAGCCAGGGAACCTGGGTCATCACCTCGTTCGGGGTAGCGAACGCTATCTCGATCCCCATTACTGGCTGGCTGGCAAAGCGCGTCGGTGAAGTGAAGCTGTTCCTCTGGTCCACCATCGCATTTGTGATTGCCTCCTGGGCCTGTGGTGTCTCAAGCAGCCTGAATATGCTGATCTTCTTCCGCGTATTACAAGGGATTGTTGCCGGGCCGTTGATTCCGCTGTCGCAAAGTTTGCTCCTGAGCAACTATCCGCCAGCGAAGCGATCTGTTGCTCTGGCGCTGTGGTCAATGACGGTGATCGTTGCGCCGATTTGCGGCCCTATCCTCGGCGGCTTTATCAGTGATAACTACCACTGGGGCTGGATCTTCTTCATCAACGTCCCGATCGGCGCCATTGTGGTGCTATTAACGTTACAGTCACTGCGCGGTCGGGAAACCCGTACTGAACAGCGGCGTATTGATGGCGTGGGGCTGGCGTTACTGGTTCTGGGTATCGGTAGTCTGCAAATCATGCTCGACCGCGGTAAAGAGCTGGACTGGTTTGCCTCTCAGGAGATCATCGTCCTGACCGTGGTGGCGGTGGTGGCGTTAAGCTTCCTGATTGTCTGGGAGTTGACCGATGAAAACCCGATAGTCGACTTGTCGCTATTCAAATCGCGAAACTTTACCATCGGCTGCTTATGTATCAGCCTGGCCTATATGCTCTACTTCGGCGCGATCGTTCTGTTGCCGCAGCTACTACAGGAAGTGTACGGCTACACGGCCACCTGGGCAGGCCTGGCCTCGGCGCCCGTTGGGGTCATTCCGGTGCTGTTATCGCCAATTATTGGTCGCTTTGCCCATAAGCTGGATATGCGTCGGCTTGTGACGTTCAGCTTTATTATGTACGCGGTCTGTTTCTACTGGCGTGCGTATACCTTCGAACCAGGAATGGACTTTGGTGCCTCTGCGTGGCCACAGTTTATTCAGGGCTTCGCGGTTGCGTGCTTCTTCATGCCACTGACTACCATTACGCTCTCCGGCTTGCCGCCCGAGCGCCTGGCTGCGGCATCAAGCCTGTCGAACTTCACCCGTACGCTGGCTGGCTCCATTGGTACGTCGATTACGACCACTCTGTGGACTAACCGGGAATCGATGCACCATGCGCAGCTTACCGAATCGGTGAACCCGTATAACCCGAACGCGCAAGAGATGTATAGTCAGCTGCAGGGTATGGGGATGACCGATCAGCAGGCCTCCGGCTGGATTGCCCAGCAAATTACCAACCAGGGACTGATTATTTCGGCTAACGAGATTTTCTGGATGTCTGCGGGGGTATTTATTGTCTTGCTGGGGCTGGTATGGTTTGCGAAGCCGCCGTTTGGTGCAGGCGGTGGTGGCGGAGGCGCCCACTAAGCGCGTCATCAAAACAAAAACGGATCTGCATGCAGATCCGTTTTTTTATGCCTATTTAATGCCGATGATCTTCACCGTAATGATGGAGACCGTACCCGGCGGTACAAGCCCTGGCACGCCCTGTTCACCGTAAGCCTGCTTCGCCGGGATGATGATTTTGGCTTCACCGCCGAGACCAAGTTTGGTGACCACCAACCGGAACAGCGGTGGCAGGTCTTGCACGCGGCTGGCGCGCACCTCTTTACTGGACATCACTTTACCCGTACCCAGTACTTCATCAAGCTCGGTAATAATATTGCTCTGGCCGTTAACCAGTGGTGCTTCACCCTGCTTGATGACACGGTAAATCGAACCATCTGCCGTTTTTACAGCGCCTTTTTCTTTTGCCGCCTTGCTGAGGATCGCTTTACTCTGTTTTTCGTTTTCAGAGAGCGTAGACGCCAGCTGTTTCTGCTGCTGTTTATCCAGCGTGGTCAGTTCTTTCGTGATCTTCGCCACCGGGAGTTGCAGCTGGTTATTCACCTTATCGTTGAACCCCTGGGTGAACGCTTTCAGATCGAACTTCTTGCCCAGATCGGTCATTTTTATTTTTTCACGATCGGCGGCCTGACCATACCAGCTGCCAATGGCATAGCTGGTTTGGGTATCTTTTGCTGCACTGGTATCAACTTTAACGCGCGGCTGTCCACTAACAGGCTTCGTCTCTTTCGCTGCCTTTTCGCTGGCTGCCTGTTCCGTCTTCAGCTTTTCATTAAGGTTCGTCAGTTCGGTAAGAGAAGCGGCCTGCGCTTTCAGTTTCTCATTCAGCGCGGCATTTTCTTTGTTAACAGACTCCAGCTTCTTACTCAGTTCAGCAGCCGCCTTGTCGTTGCCGACCACATTTTTTTGTACGGATATCAGCGACTCCTGAGATGCGATGACCCGCTTCGCATCTTCCAGCTGGCTGAGCGTGATGTCAGATTTCAGCTGCATGTTTTTCAATGCGGTCTCCTGCTCCGCCAGCTTCGCGGCAACAGTTTGCTTCTGCGTGGTGAGGCCGGAAAGCTGTTGTTCACCCGCCTGTAGCTTCGCTTTGAGATCCTCAACCTGTCTGGAAAGATGGGCTGAGAGCGTATTCGCGCTCGCCAGCTTTTGAGCCAGCTCGCTGCTTTTTTGATCCGCAGTGAGACGGGTGGCTTTAAGCGCGGCCAGCTCATCTTCCAGCGTTTTTTTCTGCGCTTTAAGATCGTTCAGTGTTTTATTAAGCGCTTCGCCCTGAGTGGTAAAGGTCGTTTCAGTCGTCTGCTTTTGCGCTTTCAGATCGGCAAGCTGCTTTTCCAGCAGCTGCGATTTTGCTTTTAACGCTTTTGCCTCTTCATCCATTTGCGTGGCGCGCGCCGTCGCACTGGCTAACTGCTGTGTCAGCTGTAAGCTCTGCTGCTCTTTGCTGCCAGTGGTATTTTTCAGTGCAGCAAGCTGCTCATCGAGCGTTTTTTTCTGCAGCTTAAGCTCGGCGAGATCTTTCAGCATGGCAGCACTTCTGGCTGCCATCTCGCTTTCAGCACTTTGCTTCTGGGTTTTGAGCGTAGAAAGTTCCTTTTCCATCTGCTGAGACCGGGCTTTCAGCCCTTCTGACTCTTTAGCCAACTGCGTCGTTTTCGCTGTCGCGCTGGCTAGCTGTTCCACTAGCTGAACATTTTTTTGCTGCGAACCGCTGCTGCTGTTTTTCAGGGCGGTGAGCTGATCGTCCAGCGATTTTTTCTGCGTTTTAAGGTCACTAAGCTGTCCCTCAAGCGCCGTAATTTGTGACTTGAGGTCAGCAAGTTCTTTAGTCTGAGCCCTGTCTTTGGTGGTCAGCGCAGTTTCTGCACTCTGCTTCTGCGCCTTCAGTTCGGTCAGCTGCTTTTCCAGCATCTGCACTTTTGACTTCAGGGTGGCAGACTCTTCCATTGTGCGTGCAACGCGCGCTTTTTCTGCAGCAAACTGTTCTGCCAGTTGCGCACTTTTCTGGTCTTTATTACCACTGGCGCTGACCAGCGCGGCGAGTTGATCGTCTACATTTTTTTTCTGGAGCTTGAGATCGGCAAGATCTTTGATCAACGTCGTGGTCCGGGTCGCCAGCTCATTATCCGCGGCCTGTTTCGCTATTTTGAGCTCAGAAAGTTGCTTTTCCAGAAGCGTCACTTTTGATTTCAGGGCTGCCGACTCTTCAGTCGTCTTTGCAGCACGCGCTTTTTCGGCGGCTAACTGCTCTGCCAGCTCTGTGTTTTTTTTCTGCGAACCAGTACTGGCCGTATTCAGAGCGATAAGGCGTGCATCCAGCGCCTCTTTCTGAAGTTTGAGTTCGGCAAGCTCTTTGACAAGGGCCGCGCTTTTGGTCGCCAGTTCGCTATCCGCGGCCTGTTTGCCTTTTTTCAGTTCGGCGAGCTGTTTTTCCAGAAGCTGTACTTTTGACTTCAGGGCGTCAGACGCTTCGGCCATTTGGGTGGAACGCGCTTTCTCTGCGGCTAACTGCTCTACCAGCGCTGCGCTTTTTTTCTGTGCGCCACTGCTGTCAGTTTTCAGGGCCGCAAGCTGACCGTCCAGCGCTTCTTTCTGAAGCTTAAGGTCACTGAGTTCTTTAATCAGGGCCGTGCTTTTGGTCGCCAGCTCGGTATCCGTAGCTTGCTTCTGTACTTTCAGTTCTGAAAGCTGCTGTTCCTGACGCTGCAATTTTGCCTTCAGCGCGGCTGACTCTTCAGACGTGCGAGTCACGCGCGCTTTCTCAGCGGCAAGCTGTTCTGCCAGCTCTGCGCTCTTCTGCTGCGTGTTGCCACTGGCGGCTTTAAGAGAGGCGTACTGCTCTTCCAGAGTCTTGTTCTGGCTTTTCAGTTCGGCGAGTGCTTTGTTTAACGCAACGCTCTGGGCCATAGCAGCTGCCAGCTGTTCTGATTGCTGGGTGTTCTTTTGCGCTGTTTCGCCGCTGCGCGTCTCCAGACCAGAGAGTTTTGCTTCCAGCGCCTGTTTCTGCTCACGAAGGGCGATTAGCTCCTTATTCAGCGCATCGCTTTTTGCGTTTGCCTGGCTAAGCTGTTCAGTAAGTTGCTGGTTCTGTTGTTTATCTCGTGAAGCGCTATTTGGAAGCGTGGCTGCAAGACTGTCCAGGGCTAACTGTTGTGCATTACCCACCGGCTGCTGCTTCAGCTTTGTAAGTGACTGCTCATGCGCCTGCACACGTTTTTTTTCATTAGCCAGCGCCTGTTCCAGAGTCAATTTTTCACGCTCAATCTCCTGGAGGGAGTGGCCTAATCCTGTGATGGTGGCGTTCGCTTTACGGAGTTCTTCGGTCAGCCCGGCCACTTTTTTACGCCAGGTTGAACTGTCTTGCGAAGCCACAGGCAACGGCTTTGCCTGTGGCTTCGCTGGACGAGGGGCAGTTTTTATCGGCGGGGATTCAGAGACTGCAGCCGAGCCCTCAGTAGAACTAAAAGGGCTCGTGGTATCATTGCCGATAATTTTTTCGTTACTTAACTGTTCGAGCAGGTCGGTTTTAGCTGAATAACTACTCCCACTGGATAAAAGCAATCCACAATAAAGAGTAGCAGTCACGTATTTTTTCATAGATTATTCATTTCGTTCGCGCGTTTCATCATATTGGAATAAACGCTGTTTTTTATTCTGACGCAAACTAACGAGATCTTCTTATTAATTTCCGTCAGCATAACTTCTGAGGCATTGGCATCAACCAGAGATTTGTTTGTTTCATAAATTCTGTAGTTCTTGTTAATGTTTTCGAACTGTTTACGGTAGCCTTCATAAGCCGCAGGATCCAGCTTCTGGAGCGCGGAGAACTCCTGGTAGCACTGCACCTCCTGCTTACGCGCTTCAGGCTCTTTCGCAATAGGGGTGGTATTTACGGTGCTGCATGCAGATAAAATAAATGCGGAAATTAGCACTGCTGAGCCTGAAACATAACTTTTCATAAATTCCTCTAAATAAACATTAATTTGCGACAATCGGGTCCGATATTATTAATACAACAGATAGTTTAAGACAACTTAATGTTTGAATTTTATTGGTCAGCCGCAAACCGACCTCAATAGTAAAACACTACGGGCACAATTCACATTACTGAAGAATTTTTTAGGATTTAATAAAGGGAATAATGACAGGATGTAATAATAACCGGCACCTCATGAAAAAGTGCCGGTGTGATCGCTAGATATGCAGTTCTTGCAGTTTTTCTTTCGGCAGGGCAAGTTCATCGTTGCTGTTTACGCGTACGTCACGTTCGATGATGTGGCGTGCAATCTCTTGCGCCTCTTCCAGTGAGTGCATCTGATATGTCCCGCACTGGTAAACATTCAGTTCCGGAATCTGGTTCTGCTCTTTTACTTTCAACACGTCGGCCATTGCCGCTTTCCAGGCGTCCGCTACGCGGCTCTCTTCCGGTTGACCGATCAAGCTCATATAGAAACCGGTACGGCAACCCATCGGGGAGATATCGATAATCTCAACGCCGTTGCCGTTCAGGTGATCGCGCATAAAACCTGCAAACAGGTGCTCAAGGGTATGAATACCGCGCTCCGGCATCACTTCTTTGTTTGGCACGCAAAAACGCAGGTCAAATACGGTGATTGTGTCGCCGTGCGGGGTATTCATGGTCTTCGCAACACGTACAGCAGGCGCTTCCATACGGGTATGGTCGACAGTAAAGCTATCTAATAACGGCATACGTCACCTCCGAAAGTGATTTTTTTAAAATTAATTGAACTCTTCGTTTCAACGCGAGTCTGAGTATATGAAAGACGCGCATTTGTTATCATCATCCCTGTTCTTCAGAGATGTAAGTTTGGCCACAGCGATGTGGCCTTTTTCTTTTCTGTCAGCTGTTCTTCGCCAGAAACGCTGCAAATGGCTCAGTATCTGCCGCTTCAATCTCTTTCTGACGCAGTTGCGATGCTTCACGCTCCGCGATAAAGTCGGCTTCGCTTATCACTTCCAGCGGTTCGCTTTTCAACATCTCACGATACTGCGCAGATAGCGATCGGCCTGTGCCACCAATGCCTTCATCAATCATAGAACGCAAAATACGGGCTGAAAACGTCAGTTCAGGATTGTCGAAGCTCTCTACCAGCTCATCGCAAACCTGTTGATAGGCTTCTCCGCCGTAGACGCTGTCCAGCGTCTGCGCGACGCGTTTCAGATCGCGGAACAGATCTTTCCCGACTTTTTGTAACGGGAACTGCGCCGTTTCACAGCCCATGCCTAGCGTCAGGCCCGGTTTACGCCCTTCCAGAATCACGCGGTTCCAGTTAGTGCGGGTGCAGAGCAGTTCATCAGCGCTCATCTCTGGCGCATCCGCCAGCACGCACCAGACCATGAAGAGATCGAGGAAACGGACTTGCTGCTCATCTACGCCAATTGGCGAGAAGGGATTAATATCCAGCGAACGAACTTCAATATATTCAATACCGCCACGCTGCAGCGCGTCAGAAGGTGTTTCACCACTGCGCGTTACGCGTTTAGGACGAATTGGCGCGTAGAGTTCGTTCTCAATCTGAAGAACATTGCTATTAATCTGTAGACGCTTACCGTCGCGTTCCAGCCCAATGGCTTCGTACTCTTCAGACGGGGTTTTAATCGCCCGCTTCAATCCTGCCACATACTCGGTCAGATCGTTAAACGTAATTCCGAGATTGCTTTGCGATTTATTGGTATAACCCAGGTCGCTGAGACGCAACGAGGTAGCATAAGGCAGGTAATACATACCACAATCGGTTTTTTCGAACGGCAGTGTGGTCGGTTTACCTTGCAGGAATGACGAGCAGATCGCCGGCGACGCGCCGAACAGGTAGGGGATGACCCAGCCAAAGCGATAGTAGTTACGGATAAGACGTAAATAGCCCGCGGAGATCGCCTCTTTATCTGTTTCACCACACTTCGCCTGCCAGAATGCCATCGGCAATGAGAAGTTGTAATGGACCCCAGAAATGGTCTGCATCAATGCGCCATAGCGATTTTTCAGCCCTTCACGATAGAGCGTCTTCAGGCGGCCGATATTGGAGGTGCCATATTGCGCCAGTTCAATATCCTGCCCCTGCTCAATGTAGCAAGGCATACTAAGCGGCCACATCCGCTCATCACCCAATTGACGGGCGGTGTAACGATGAATGTCGCGCATAATCGTTAGCATATGGTCAATATCGCCATCTACTGGCGTTATGAACTCAAGCAGCGCTTCGGCGAAATCCGTGGTGATCCATTTATGGGTCAGCGCAGAGCCCAGCACTTCAGGATGGCCCGTTGTTGCAAGTGAACCATCTTCGTTTACGCGCAGCGTTTCGCGTTCAAGACCACGCTGAATACCCTTCAGAGCCTGAGGGTGGTTTTCCAGCCAGGCCA
>ERZ773187.839-NODE-839-length-26835-cov-24.962472_pt1 | contig 26835 bp, 19 predicted proteins | sample MGYA00511242_ERZ773187 | MGnify/ENA primary metagenome ERZ773187 (study PRJEB29015, sample SAMEA2737744) | human gut metagenome | biome: human gut; feature: human-associated habitat; material: faeces | place: China | collected 2012 ...
TTAGTACGACTGGGCAGTTACAAGCCCATGACCTTTAGGTCGTGGGTAGTTGACAATGTACCTCTCCTGATTTCCTATTTTAGTCGCCGCAGCCCCGGCGCTATGTTATCAAATAAACAAATGGCCAACCTGATAGACCACAAACGCCGCTATCCAGGCGATCACGCACTGTCCGACCACGACAAATACCGCCCATTTTCCGCCAAGCTCCCGACGAATCGAAGCAATCGCCGCCACACAGGGCGTATACAGCAGGCAGAACACCAGAAGGCTCGCAGCAGAAAGCGGCGTCAGAACCGTCTGCAGCGCCCCGGTGGAACCAAACAGCACGGAAAGCGTCGAAACCACACTTTCCTTTGCCATAAATCCGGTGATCAGCGCCGTGGAGATCCGCCAGTCTCCAAAGCCCATGGGTGCAAACAAAAATGCAAGGCTTCCGGCAGCCAGCGCAAGTATGCTGTCTTTCGAATCCGCTGCAATGTTCAGATGCAGGTCAAAGGTCTGTAAAAACCAGATCACCAGCGTTGCCATGAAAATAACGGTAAAGGCCCGCTGCAGAAAATCCTTTGCCTTGTCCCAGAGCAGATGTCCAACATTTTTGGCTCCCGGCATCCGATAGTTTGGCAACTCCATGACAAAAGGAACCGCTTCTCCCTGAAACAACGTACCGCGCATGAAAAGTGCCATCAAAATCCCGATCACAATTCCGCCAAAATACAGTGCAATCATCACAAGTGCCCCGTGTTTCGGGAAAAATGCCGCTGTGAAAAACGCATAAATCGGCAGCTTTGCAGAACAGCTCATAAAAGGCGTCAGCAAAATCGTCATTTTCCGGTCCCGGGCAGAGGGCAGCGTCCGGCTTGCCATAACGCCCGGCACGGTACATCCGAATCCAACCAGCATCGGCACAATGCTTCTGCCGGAAAGACCGATTTTGCGCAGCAGCTTGTCCATCACAAACGCAACCCGCGCCATATATCCGCTGTCCTCCAACAGCGACAAAAAGAAAAACAGCGTCACAATGATGGGCAGAAAGCTCAGCACGCTTCCGACGCCATTAAAAATACCGTCCATCACAAGAGAATGAATCACATCGTTTACGTTCCACGCTGTCATGTGCGCATCCACCCAGCTTCCAAGCGCCGTAATCCCTGCATCGAGCAGATCTGACAGGCCTGATCCGATTACGCTGAAGGTCAGGAAAAACACCAGCGCCATAATGCCTGCAAAGCACGGAAGTGCCGTATATTTTCCCGTTAAAATCCGGTCGATTTTCTGACTGCGGATATGTTCTTTACTCTCTTTTGGGCGAATCACCGTTTCGTCGCACACCTTTTCGATAAAATCAAACCGCATGTGCGCAATCGCAGCGGCACGATCCAGCCCCCGCTCTGCTTCCATCTGGCAGATGATATGTTCCAGGGTTTCCTTTTCATTTTCATCCAGCTTCAGGCTGTCCCGGATCAGGATATCTCCCTCTGCAAGCTTGGAAGCTGCAAACCGCACCGGAATCTCCGCTTCTTTTGCATGATCTTCAATAAAATGCATGATCGCATGCAGACACCGATGCACGGCACCGCCGTCTTCCTCGCTGTCGCAAAAATCCACCCGTCCGGGGCGCTCCTGATACTTTGCCACATGAACCGCATGGGAAATCAGCTCTTCAATGCCTTCGTTTTTGGCTGCGGAAATCGGAACAACCGGAATGCCCAGAAGCGCCTCCATCTGATTGACCAGAATGGAACCGCCGTTTTCCCGCACCTCATCCATCATATTAAGCGCCAGCACCATCGGGATATCCAGCTCCATCAGCTGCATCGTCAAATAAAGGTTCCGTTCGATATTTGTCGCATCCACGATATTGATAATTCCTTTTGGGTGCTCCTCCAGCAGAAAGTTTCTCGTCACAACCTCTTCGCTGGAATAGGGGGACATCGAATAAATGCCCGGCAGATCCGTTACCAGCGTATTTTCCTGTCCACGGATCTGACCATCCTTTCGGTCTACCGTAACACCCGGAAAGTTTCCGACATGCTGATTTGAGCCGGTCAGCTGATTAAAAAGTGTCGTTTTTCCGCAGTTCTGGTTGCCGGCAAGGGCAAACGTCAGCACCTCCTGATCCGGCAGCGGATCTTCCTTTTCCTTATCGTGATATTTTCCCTCTTCTCCCAGACCCGGATGCGGAATCGGCTTCCCCATCTGCCGGGAAGTCTCAGGACAGACGTCCCGCACATTCTCTATTTCAATTTTCTCCGCATCTGCCAGGCGCAGCGTCAGTTCATAGCTGTGAATCCGCAACTCCATCGGATCGCCCATGGGCGCATATTTCACCATCGTCACGTCGCCCTGCGGAATCAGTCCCATATCCAGAAAGTGCTGCCGAAGCGCACCCTCTCCTCCGACCGATTTAATTGTAGCTGTTTTTCCAATTGGTAATTCTCGTAATGTCATGTTTTCTCTCATTTCCGCGCACGCTTTTTACAATCTTTCTCCCGTGTGCCTTACTTTCGACTGTCAGTCATGCAAGAACGCTGACTCACTTGCGCTCTCGCTCGCTCACGAGCCCGCGCTGACGCGCTTTACCGCCTGCTACGCAGGCTGCTCGTTCGCTAATGGCACGAGAAAAACAAATGCCGCCTTCGGCGTCGCTTGTTTTTCTTTCGTGCTCTCGCTCGCTCACGAGCCCGCGCTGACGCGCTTTATCGCCTGCTACGCAGGCTGCTCGTTCGCTAATGGCACGAGAAAAACAAATGCCGCCTTCGGCGTCGCTTGTTTTTCTTTCGTGCTCATTATATCGTGAGCATAGCTCACTCAATAATTTCGCCGTTCGCGATGAGCAGGCTTCGCCTGTTCCCGCTCTCTTGCGCTCATTATATCATACTTCCATTCTCTGATTCTACAAATAAACTGTTCTTTTATATACTCTCGGAAGGATTCCGCCTTCCATCAGGAGCTTGCAGAAGTCAGCAAAGTTAATAAGCGCCAAATTCCACTCTGTTTTGCAGAATTTGACGCTTCTCTTTTTCGATTTTCTCCGAATTTATTTCTTCTTCCGTTCTACCAGTTCGCCAACGAGGTAGCATACCGCTGCAATAACCATACCGTTGACAGAAGCGATGCCCCACGGAACCATATTTGCAACAGCCGCGCCGATGAGGACGCCTGCGATTGCGAACCAGTTGACCTGTCTGGGAATCACATCCCATTTTTCGTATTCTTCTTTATGGCAGAAATAGCCAAGTACAACAATCATGCCAACCGGAGGCAGTGTGCAGTTTAAGATATTCAGCCAGCCGACAAAATTGTTGTACAGCCATACCGCGGTTACGGTTCCCAGAATACCGGAAATTACAACCATCGGACGTTTACGCACTTTTGTGATATTGGACAGTCCAAGACCTGCGGTATAAAGCGCGTTATCATTGGTTGTCCAAATATTTAAGCCCAGGACGATAATCGCAAATACCGTCAGGTTCAGCGCAACCATAACTTCAAAAATATCGTTTCCGCCTACATAAACGCCGCTGAACGCGCCGAAGCAGAACATCAGACTGTTGCCGATAAAGAATGCGACTACTGTAACGATAACGGACTGCAGTGCCGTTTTGGAAAATCTTGCAAAGTTCGGAGTTGCCGTACCGCCGCTGACAAAGGAACCGATGACCAGTCCGGCGCCTGCAATGACGCTCATACCCTGGCTTTCTGCAAATTTTTCAGCCAGCGGAACGTCACCGGTTTTGACCGCCATTACCATCGCCGTAATGCCAAGAATTGCGATCAGCGGAACGGAAATATAGCTGACGATGGTCATCGCCTTAATTCCGAAAAATGCGGAACCGGTCATGCAAATGCCGGCAATCGCAACGAGCAAATAAGGCAGCCAGGGATTTTCCGGAGCGATCAGTTTTGCAACCGGAATTGCAAACATCGCAACGCCTACGCCAAACCATCCGATCTGGGTAAAGCTGGTCAGCACAGACGGCAAATAGGAGCCCTTTGCACCGAAAGAATGCTGTGCCAGCAGATCCAGGGAAAGTCCGGTTTTGGCACCGACATAAGCCAGAGAGCCGGTATAAATTGCAAGAATGATACCTCCCAGGATCAGGGAACCGATAAAGCCGGACAGGTCAAGGCTGTCACCCAGCGTCTGTCCCGTCCACATGCTGGCTGAAAAAAACGTAAAGCCAAGCATGATCATAAACATTGTCAGCAGCCTGCGCCGTGCAAACTGAGGCACCGGCTGCAGGGAATAATCGTGGTCTTCTACTTTGGTTTCTTTTGCATTACTCATGTCTTTTCTCTCATCTCTCCTGTCTATTTATTCATTTTATAAACCGGATCGGCCGGGTAACCGCCCCGGATATTCTGCATTCCGCGCTGTATGGCATCTTTGGAATTTTTCCAGTCCGCGTCCTTGTTCTGGTAATCGAATTTTTCAATCAGCCAGTCCACATCTGCGCTCATACGCTCCATATTTTTCTGCATGATCTCGAAAATTTCCGGGAAAAAGGTCTCTTTTTCCTTCTCCGACAGTCTGGTATCCGCGCTGCTGCAAAGCTCCCCAAAATGATGCAGGCAAAAGCCCTTGCTCTTTGCAATCCGTGCTTTGAAATCCGGATCTTTTTCATATAAATAGAAAAAAGTGTCCAGATAGCGCTGGTATTCTTTTTGGAAACGGTCGCAGATATAGCAGGTGCTTTCCTTTTTCTGCACCCAGTCTGCCACGGAGTTTTTGGGCGCAATTTTGCGCAGCTTGTCCCCCATCGACTGCTTCTGCGGTCTGAAATGCCTGAATTCGCCATCCATTTCGGACAGCAGTTTTTTATAGTAGGTTTTTAAAATCCACCCATTGCCAAGGGTGTTGCCGTAATCGAACATTTTTTTCATGTGCGTGCGGCAAAATCCTTCCCGGTCTGTATCCTCACGGACATCGCTCTCCATGTACGAAGCGCAGGAGCCAAGCACAAAATCCATCAGATCCTGCTCTACATTCCGCTCGATATAACAAAAAGGGCACTCATCGCCCGCATTTACCGCATCATTCAGCGGTATCGTATAAAGCTTTTCTTTCACTCTTCTTCCTCCATTCCGCAGTTGCTTGCGCCTTTAAGTCTCTTTTATGGTCATCCGCCGCAGCGTGTCCAGATAAGCGCAGATCTCTGCAAAAAGCTTCTCCGGGGAAAAATCGTAACGCTCCGACATCTCATCGGTCAGCCCGTCGATCGTATAGCGCACCATTTTTGTCACGCGCACAGAATCCCCGTATGGTGCAAAAATGCTGTAATCTGCCTGCATGCTGTATGCCCGCAGCCGATCCTCGTAATCCAGCTTCTTTTCCGCGATCCGCTCCACCGCTTCCGTATGCTCTTCTTTTACTGCAACATCCAGAAACCGCTGCATATACGGATAAAGCTTCATCACCTGCATCCGCGCCTGTTCCATCTGCTTTGTCAGGGCAAAATAATCCGTTTCGGAACGTTTTACCTCTCTGGAAAGCTCCAACAACATAAAGCGCGCGCTGTAGTCAAACAGAAATCCGTACAGCCCCAGTTTACTTCCAAAATAATGAAAAAGCAGTCCCTTACTGATCCCCGCCTCCTTTACGATCTCATCCGTGCTGGCGTGTCGATAGCCGCCCCTGGAAAAAATCTTCAGAGATGCGTTGATCATCCGGTCCTGCTTTTCCTGTTTCAAATCAAAAAATTTATCATTCATGTGTCTGTCCCCGCGTCATTGACTTTCTGAGTCGTTTCATTCTATCATACCTGCAGGGTCACTTCAATGTTAAGTTTATAGATTTTTCATACATACTGACCTTTTCATTTTCATAAAATAGTATTAAAATGAGAGAAATAAGTAACCATATTCTGGTATATGTATGGAGGGCATTATTATGGCTAAAAAATTAGGAAAACTTTTCACTCTCGCAGTTACCGCCGGCACCGCTGCTGCCGCTGCTTATTATTATCTCCAGAATAAAAAAGCCGCAGTGCAGGAAGCTCCGGAAGAAGAGGATGATTTCGAAAAAGATCCAGAGGATGACTTTGACGACACCGATTTCACGGACGATGATTTCGTCGATGAAAGCGAGCATCCGGAGGAAGCCAAAGAAGAAGCAAAAGAAGACACTCCCGTCTTTTCTTCCGAAACGAAAGAGGACGGGCATACCTATGTGACCCTGGACTTAAAGGCTGCTCAGGATAAGGCTGTCCAGCTGCGCGACACTGTTTTCAATAAAGTCGGCGACACCGTTTCCAGAATCAAAAACAGCAGCGAATACGAAACCGTAACCGGCAAGATCAACAAAACAGTCGACAAGGTTCGCAGCAACGAAGATGTACAGGCTGTCGAAGAAGCCGCTCACACCGCTGCCGGCGCTGCAAAGCAGGCCGGAAGTGCTGCCGCTGATCTGGCCAAAGACGCTGCCCGCTACGTAGCAGACAAGGTTCACACCACTGTAACTGAAGCTGCCGCAGAGGCAAAGGAAGCTGCCGAGGCACTTGCAAAGGAAGAGGCTGCAAAAGAAGCGGAATCTACTCCGGCGACCGATGCTCCGGAAACAATGGAAAACTCCAGCGAGCCTGAAGCCGGTGCAGCTCCTGCAGCTGAGGAAACCTCCGGCGATGCAAAGACTGAGGAAACCACTTCCGAATCCGATGCTCCGGCGGCAGAATAAACAGCTGCAAACAAAAACTGAACCCTGAAACGAATGAGCCTCCGGCTGTTGCAGCGGAGGCTCCTAACGAAAAAACGAGGCTATCCCGCAGTCATAAACTGACGGAATAGCCTCGATCTCATGTACACCGAGTGCGCATCCTCGCAGAGCGTTTTTTATCGTATGGAAACGAAGTTTCCTATAAGAAAGGCGCACCACCACTTCTGATGGAGCGCCTTTTCATTCTTGCTTAGAAGTCTACTTCTGTATCGTAATAACAGCATTTCAGCAATTTTTCCATTTCTTCCTGGCTTGGCTGTCTTGGATTTGAACCTGTACAAGCATCCAGGATTGCATTCGCTGCAATTTCCGGCAATCTTTCTAAGAACACTTCTTCCGGAACGAATCCCTGATCTGTTGGGTAGCTGTCCTGTCCGTAGTTCTTGATACAATGCGGAATCTTTAAATCATCATTCATCTTGCGAAGGTATGCAATCAAAAGCTGTACCTTTTCATCCAGGCTGTTTCCGCCAAGTTCCATGAAATCTGCAATCTCACCATAACGTTTCTTTGCAGTCTCATCCTTAGCATTGAATGCAATAACTTTTGGCAGATACATGGCATTTGCTGCTCCGTGGATAATATGTGCACCATAATCTGCAAACGCTGCGCCTGTCTTATGTGCCATGGAGTGTACAATTCCTAAAAGTGCATTGGAAAATGCCATTCCGGCAAGACATTGTGCATTGTGCATGGAATCTCTCTTTGCCATGTCTCCATGATAAGAATCTACCAAATCTTTCTGAATCATCTTAATTGCATGCAGGGCAAGCGGATCTGTGAAGTCACAGTTTGCAGTGGAAACATAAGCTTCAATCGCATGTGTCATCGCATCCATTCCTGTGTGTGCAACTAATTTCTGTGGCATCGTCTCTGCTAAATCCGGGTCTACAATAGCAACATCCGGTGTTATCTCAAAATCTGCAATTGGATATTTGATTCCTTTTTCGTAATCAGTAATAATCGAAAATGCAGTCACTTCGGTTGCTGTTCCAGATGTCGAAGAAATTGCACAGAAATGTGCTTTCTGGCGAAGGGATGGAATCCCAAATACTTTACACATATCTTCAAATGTGATATCTGGATATTCGTATTTAATCCACATTGCCTTTGCTGCATCGATTGGAGAACCTCCGCCCATTGCAACAATCCAATCCGGCTCAAACGCCTGCATCGCAGCCGCACCTTTCATAACAGTTTCAACAGAAGGGTCTGGTTCGATACCCTCGAATAACTGCACTTCCATGCCGGCTTCTTTCAGATACTGCTCTGCCCTGGCTAAAAATCCAAAACGCTTCATGGATCCACCGCCAACACAAATCATTGCTTTCTTGCCCTTAAATGTCTTAAGTGCTTCCAGGGCACCTTTTCCATGATATAAGTCTCTTGGTAATGTAAATCTTGCCATTGTAAAAGCCCTCCTGTAAATAAGATGTACGTTTTCTGAATCATTAGATTTTTAACGACTTTGTTGGTTATATTATACCATACATTTCATTTTATAGAAGAGCTTTTATACAATTTTAATATATTTAAGAATTAGAATCAATCCTTACGCAATCCTATTCCACAGTCCCGTCGAAGTCAAAAACAGGATCAGCATCACAACCGGCACGACGTATTTGATCATAAAACGATACAGCTTCGCCCTTGTAAAGCGCTCACCGTTTTTCTCCACCTCACCAACGATCCAGTCCGGGCCAATCACCCAGCCGATCAGGATACTCGTCAGCAAGGAAATAAACGGCATCAGAAAGCTGTTGCTGATATAGTCCATCACATCGAGCAGCTGTCCGGTGGAACCGTTTGGCAACGGCAGTTCAAAGTAAAGCGCGTTGTAGCCAAGGCAGATCAGCACCGCCGTTACCAGCGAATAAACGCCGATCAGTCCACACATCTTTTTGCGCGTTTGATGAAATACTTCCATACAGTTTGCAACCAGCGTTTCCATAACGGATACACACGATGTCAGCGCCGCAAAGCCCATCATCATGAAAAAGGCGATTGCCACGATTCTTCCTGCGCCTCTCATCGCCGCAAAGACCTTCGGCAGCGAAATGAAAATCAGGCTGGGGCCGGACGCCATGCCCTCTTTTCCAAGGAACACATAAACAGCAGGCAGAATCATCATTCCAGCGAGGATTGCAACTCCTGTATCAAAAATTTCGATCTGGTTCGTCGTTTTATTTAAGTCCACGTCATCTTTTACATAGGAACCATAAGTCACCATGATGCCCATCGAAACACTCAGGGAGAAAAACAGCTGGCTCATCGCATCCAGCAAAATCTCCAGAAACCGTTTCACCGTCAGTCCATGAAAATCCGGCAGCAGATAAATCGCCAGTCCCTGCATTCCCGTCCGAACCGCACCGTCCTCCCCTTCTGCCGACAACGTCAGGGAAAAAATCGCAATCGCCACAATCAAAACAACCAGCACCGGCATAATAAAGCTCGAAACCTTTTCGATTCCCTTTTCCACACCACCGTAAACGACCGCTGCTGTCAGCGCCAGAAACAGAAGCATAAACACGATCGGGGCTGCCTTTGACGTGATAAACGAAGTGAAATATCCGTCCTGTGCAGGCACATTGTCCCCAGATACCAGGTATTCCACAAAATATTTCGTAATCCAGCCACCGATGACCGAATAATAGGTCATAATCAGCACCGGGACCAGAAACGTCAGATATCCCAGAAATTTCCACTTCGGACAAATCGCAGCAAATGCATTCAGCGCATTTTTCTTTGTTTTCCTCCCGATCGCCACATCCGTTGTCAAAAGAACAAAACCAAATGTCAACACCAGCACCAGATAAATAAGCAGAAACAGTCCGCCGCCGTCCTTTGCACATAAATAAGGAAAACGCCAAATATTTCCGACACCTACCGCACTCCCCGCCGCAGCCAGCACAAATCCGATTGAGCCGCTGAAGCTCCCTTTTTTCTCTTTCATTCTCTCCTCCGTTCCGTATTTCTTCCAAACCGCTTTGCTTCTGCCGCTACGCCACATCGCCCGGTTGCTTTCACGTAAAAACCCCGACAGAAGCTTTTCCTAAGGATTCTGCCGGGGTTTTATGTTTCCGATAAGTCTTTTTATGCCAGTTTCAGGCGCAGGGTCTTGATTTCGAATGCTCTGAAATCAAGGGATACGGTGTTATCTTCCACAGCAATCTCTGCTTCTTTCTTTTCCAGCATATCGCAGGTCCATGCCTGTGCAACGTTGAGCGCAGTGAATACTTTCGTATTGACTGCTGCCTTCTTCGCTTCATACAGACGCAGGATCAGGTCGCCGCTGCCGTCCTCAGCCAGCTTCACGGATTCGAGAATAACGTTGTCTTTCTCTACACCAAAGGCGCTGAAGGTATCCACAACACCCGCTGTAATAACAGGCTTTACGTTCATCTCATAACCCTGACGAACTACGTCGCTGTCTGCAAAGCTGCCTTCCCATGCAGTAAAGCCGTAGGTAAAGTGATGTTCTCTGTTGTCTGCGTGCATCTCAGGAGCAGCTGCTGCACGCAGCAGGGTCAGCTCAAGTGCATTGCCGTTCATGCTGATACCATACTTGCAGTCATTGAGCACTGCGGCACCGTGAGCCTGATCGCACAGAGCGCTGTAACGATGGTTGCAAACCTCAAACCGGTCTTTTTCATATGCTCTGGAGCGTCTGGTAGGCCGCTCTACATAACCGAACTGCATTTCGTTGATCCCGTTCTCTGCAAATACGTTGACAGGGAAGCCAACCTTTAACAGGCGATGCAGCTCTTTCCAGTCGATGGCAGTTTCGAATTCCAGTCTTGTGCTGTCTGCATCCAGACGGATGTACTGAACGAAGGGCGAATTGCTGATGCGGCCGGTTACCTTCAGGACACTGCGCAGGCTGCCTGTGCTTTCAACGGTTACCGTTACATCCTCTGCAGCGGTGATTTCCTGATCGATGTAGTTGGAATCGATATCCCACGCATCGAACAGACGCGGAACATCTTTATATAAGTGGAAACGGTTCATCGGCTCAGCTGCGAACTCTCTGCCGCTTGTCTTCAGAACAAAGGATACCACCTCACCCTTGCCGTCTACGACAGCCTTCACCTGATTGTTTTCCAGAATGAAGGTATCGCCGTCCTGAGTCAGGGAAACACTGTCTGCTGCCTTGGTCTGGGTTTCTGCAGGAACCAGGGAAACCATACCATAAGCAGGAACTTCTGTAAGACCATATACCTTGTCACCGATCTTTTCGGTCGGAACAGCCTTGCCTTCTCTGGTCTGTGCACCTGCCGCAAAGCTTTCCGGCAGCTCAACCAGTGTGTCATATGCAAATCCCAGGGAGTTGCCGACAGTCACGCCATTTCCGGCTTCTACCAGACCTGCAACTGCCTTTGCAGTCAGCTCATGGCTTTCCTCCAGAATTGCATGGAATGCTTTTTCCGCGTCCTCATAAACTCTTGCGATGGAAGAACCGGGCAGGATGTCGTGGAACTGATGCAGCAGGACTTCTTTCCACAGACGCTCAATTGCCTCTGCAGGATATGTCTGTCCCTTCTGGGCTGCCAGCGTGCCCCACAATTCCAGATCACGCATGGAAAGCTCACATCTTCTGTTGTTGTTCTTCACCATTGCCTGAGAAGTATAGGTTCCGCGGTGAGCGCTGAAATACAGCTCTCCGGTATAGGTATGCTTCGGTCCGCCTTCTGCTTCCATATCCTGGAAGAACTCGATGGGGCCTTCCAGTTTTACCTTCGGGCAGCCTTCCAGGTCAGCCTCACGCTTCGCATATTCCAGATAGTCTCTTGCCGGGCCGCCGCCGCCATCGCCGTAACCAAAGGGCAGGAGGAATGCATCCAGATCTCTCTTCTGGCTTCTGTTCTCCCACACGTTCATCAGCTCGGTGGGGTCGGTGCGGTAGGTGTAGCTGGTAGGCAGGAAGGAGCTGATCTTCGTGCCGTCCATGCCTTCCCAGTAGAAATAATGGTAAGGGAACTGTTCTCCTTCATTGTAAGACCAGAAAATCTTCTGAGTTACCAGATATTCAACGCCGCAGCTCTTCAAAATCTGAGGCAGTGCAGCGGTATAACCAAAGGTATCGGGCAGCCACAGCATCTTGCTGTCTACACCGAACTCTTCCTGATAATAGCGTTTGCCGTAGAGCAGCTGACGGATCAACGCTTCACCGGAAGCCATATTCGTATCCGGCTCTACCCACATCGCACCCTCTGCGATCCACTGGCCATCCTTAACCGCCTGTTTGATTCTTTCAAACAGCTCCGGGTAGTATTTGCGGCACATCTCATAGCCGGCAGGCTGGCTCTGGATGTATTTGTATTCCGGATATTCTTCCAGCAGGCGCAGCTGTGCTGCAAAGGTACGCTCTGTCTTTCTGTGTGTCTCTGCCATCGGCCACAGCCATGCCAGGTCAATATGGGCATTGCCGATTGCGTAGAATACAGGCATAGTAGAACCGTTCTTCGCTTCCAGTGCAGGGCGGAGCGCTTCTCTGCCTGCCTTGTAGGATGCGATTCTGCCAGCCTCATCCTGCTCAAAATCAACCACAAGGGTAAAAGCCTCCAGCGCCTCTGCGATCTTTGCGGCCCGCAGGGAATTCGGATCGAGCTTGTCCAACAGCTGTCTTAAGGTGTCTGCATCCATCCACAGCTGATATGCGTCTTCATTCCAGATACCGAAGGTGCAGATACCGAGGGTACGTCTCTTGCCCTCTTCCAGCGGGTCCTGATATGCGCCGGGAAGTACCGGGCCGGTTGCACAGCCGCCGTCCGGAGATTCCGGATAGTAATGGCCTGCGTAGGTTTCCATCAGAATTTCATATTCTGTTCCTGCCACAGCGTCGGTGGTCAGAACGTTATCTTCTACGAAATGATGCTTCTGGGTTACCCAGGAAGCACGGTAGGTACCAAATTCCTGACCGTTTACAAACAACGTGGATTCGCCGTCCGGTTTTAAATCCATGACAATTCTCTTGCCCTGTGCTTCTGCAGGCAGAACCACTTTGCCTCTAAACCAGCAATATTCCCAGGTCTTGCCCCAGGTAAAGCCGGGCTCTACAGGCTCGAACGGGCCATTCATCGCTTCCTCCTGAGATAAATGATCCATTGTGCGGAACGCTTCCCAGGAAATCTCCCCCAAAGGTCTGTAAAAATCATCCTTCAGCGTGCGCATCCAATGCTGCAGTCTGCCACGCCATTCTGAACTCATGATCCCCATCTGAATTCCTCCGTGTTGTGTTATATTCTCGGGTATTAAAAATCAATACCACCTCATTTATAACGTTTTCCATCTGGTTCGTCAACCCCAATAATCCTATATTTATCCCTAAAAAATCACAATCTTTTTTCGATCAGCCACGCCGCTGCAAGCCGCTCCAGACCATCCCGGATTTCGTCCTCCGTCAGGCCGCCAAAGCCGATCAAAACGGTTGCGCGACACACAGCCTCCGGGACAGCTGCCCCCACAAGCGCTGACGACAGACCATAGACTTTCACACCTTGTCGGCGTGCCCCGTCGACAAGCTCTTTTTCGCTGCGTCCGACGCGATCCGTAAGCAAAAGGTGCAGTCCCGCATTTTCCCCCGAAAGGTCAAATTGCCCCAAAAAGGGTTTCAGCCCGTCCAGCAGCGCTTCATGTTTTCTGCTGTAGCTTTTCCGCATCCGGTTCAAATGCCGTTCAAACGCACCGCTGTCCAGAAATTGCTCCAGCACCGCCTGATCGACTCTCGAAACCGTACACGAAAAGCAGGCGCATTTTTGCCGGTAGCGCTCCAGCAAAGCCTCCGGCAGCACCATATACCCGACACGGATTGCAGGTGCAATCGACTTGGAAAAGGTTCCCATATAGATCACCTTTCCCGCCGCATCACTCGCCTGCAGGGACGGTACGGGCTTTCCACGGTAACGGAATTCGCTGTCATAATCATCTTCTATAATATAGCGTTCCTTTTCCCGTGCTGCCCAGTTTAAAAGCTCTGTCCTGCGCCCGATCGGCATCATACGCCCGGTGGGATACTGGTGCGACGGCATCACATAGACCACCTGCGCTCCCGATTTTTCCAGCTCTTCTATGCAGATTCCGCTGGCATCCGACGATACCGTAACCACTTCCCCCGCAAAGAGCTGAAAAATCTTCCATGCACGCGGATAGGTCGGATTTTCAAACGCCGCTGTGATTGTTTTCTCGAAAACATAACGGAGCAGCATCAGCAGATAATCGTTTCCCGCTCCAACCACGATCTGCTCCGGTCTGCAGGACACACCACGGGATGCATGCAGATATCGGGAAATCGTACGGCGCAGCGAAAGATCGCCCATCGGATCTCCCGGCAAAAACAGGTCTTGGTTGTTTAGATTCAGAACGTTTCTGTTGACTTTCCGCCATAAATCAAACGGGAAATTACGCATATCGATCGCATTTGGAGAAAAATCGATCTGAACGGGCACCGCAGCAGACGAGTCGTCCAATGCAGCTTTGGATGCGCAAGCGGCATCTGAAAGGAAAAGGCAATCGCCGCCTGCATCTGCACGTGAAAAGCTGCCAGCCTGTTCGTGAGACGTTATTCCTGCCTCCGGCGCAGTCTCCATCTGGTACAGTTCCTCCACCCGTGCGACAAAATATCCTTTATAGGGTACCGCCTCCAGGTATCCTTCCGCCACGAGCTGGTCATAGGCCAGCTCTACCGTACTGCGGGATACCTGCAAATATTCCGCCAGAGAACGCGTCGAGGGAAGCTTCTCCTGACAGAGAAGCTTCCCCCTTCTGATTTCGTCTCTGATATATTGATAAATCTGTTCGTAAAGATGGGTCCCATCCTCTTTCCACTCAATTACCAGATCCTGCATAGGCTCAGTCCTTTTTCGGAAGCTTAAAAGAGCTCTTTAAGGATACAATCCGGTTAAATACCGGCTCGCCCGGCTTGGAATCCTTGTAATCTACGCAGAAGTATCCCTGTCTGACGAACTGGAAGCTTTCGTAAGGCTTTGCATCCTTTAAGGAAGGCTCGATCCATGCTTCCTTTACGGTCAGGGAGTTGGGATTTAAATTCAGGGAGCCGTCTTCATTGTAAACGCCCTTTTCTTCATCAATGATGTTCTCATACAGACGAACGGTTGCTTTGACTGCAGTCTGGCACGCTACCCAATGAATGGTGCCCTTTACCTTACGTCCTTCAAAGCCGCTTCCGGACTTGGTTGCAGGATCGTAGGTTCCATGGATTACGGTTACATTGCCGTTTTCATCCTTTTCACAGCCTGTGCAGGTTACAAAGTACGCGTTCATCAGGCGCACCTCGTTGCCGGGGAACATACGGAAGTACTTCTTCGGAGGCTCCTCCATAAAGTCTTCGCGTTCGATATAAAGCTCTCTGCCAAACGGAACCTTACGGCTGCCCAGTGCTTCGTTTTCCAGGTTGTTCGGAGCGTCCAGATACTCGATCTGGTCTTCCGGATAGTTGTCGATCACAAGCTTCACCGGATCAACCACTGCCATCACTCTGGCGCGTTTTAATTTCAGGTCTTCCCGGATGCAATATTCCAGCATCGCATAATCTACGGAAGAATTGCTCTTGGAAATACCGCACAGGTCTACGAACAGTTTGATGGATTCCGGTGTAAAGCCTCTGCGGCGAAGCGCTGCGATGGAAACCAGACGGGGATCGTCCCAGCCGTCTACGATGCCCTGCTCTACCAGCTTCTTAATATAACGTTTGCCGGTAACAACATTGGTCAGATACAGCTTTGCAAACTCGATCTGACGGGGCGGATAGGGTTTGTATTCCAGTTCCCGCACAACCCAGTCGTACAGCGGACGGTGATCTTCAAATTCCAGCGTACAGATGGAATGGGTAATGCCCTCGATGGCATCCTCGATGGGATGTGCAAAATCGTACATCGGATAGATACACCATTTATCTCCGGTATTGTGATGTGTCATGTGCGCCACACGATAAATAACCGGATCTCTCATGTTCATATTCGGGCTTGCCATATCGATTCTGGCGCGCAGAACCTTTTCGCCGTCGGCATATTTGCCCGCTTTCATCTCTTCAAACAGAGTGAGGTTTTCTTCTACGCTTCTCTCTGCACCGGGATCCATCTTGCCCGGCTCGGTCAGCGTACCGCGGTATTCACGGATCTGATCTGCGGAAAGATCGGAAACGTAAGCTTTGCCTTTCTGAATCAGCTTTACAGCGCCCTCATACATCTGATCGAAATAGTTGGATGCAAAGAACAGTCTGTCCTCCCAGTCTGCGCCCAGCCATTTTACGTCCGCCTTGATGGATTCTACGAATTCGATCTTTTCCTTCGTCGGGTTGGTATCGTCAAAACGGAGATTGAATTTACCGCCGTACTGTTTTGCAAGTCCATAGTTTAACAGAATGCTCTTGGCATGTCCGATATGCAGATATCCGTTGGGTTCCGGCGGAAATCTGGTATGTACTGTTTCGTAAACGCCTTCCTCCAGATCTTTATCAATCATCTGCTCGATGAAGTTTCTGGAAACAGGCTCCTTTGCTTCTTCTGCTGCAGGATTTTCTTTCGAGAATTCAGCCATTTTCCTTATCTCCCATCCTTTCATTTCCTTATTATTGTTTTATCTTATCAAAACAAACATTAAAATACAACATCGTTCTTAAGAAAATAATAATGTTCTTTTCCCCTGTTGTGTGATAAAATACCTTTTGCAGGGATATTTTTATCAGTTTCGGAATACCCTGCTGTACAAATGTTATAACTATACTTTCTTATGCAGGAGGACTCACTTATGAATCGTGCCTTACTCAAACAGGATGCCAAGGACGCTATGAAAGCGGCAAATCCGCATCCGGTACTCACCACCCTTGTTTTCTGGGCGATCCAGCTCGCCGCGCAGATCATTCTTGGTATTGTTTCCAGCATCTGCGGCTTTACTACCTACTTTGCTGCAGCCATCAGCTCCGGCATGTATGAAGACAGCGCATTTTTAAACTACGTCCCTAGCATCGGCGCTTTCCTGATCTACCTGGTTGTTGCGATCGTTATCAGCCTGCTGCTCGGTACCGTTCAGTTTGGTTATTATGCGTACAGCCTGAAGGTTTTCAAGCATGAAGAAGCCGGAATTTCCGAGCTGCTTGCATACTTTCCCATGCTGCTCAAGATTTTCGGTCTTTCCCTCTGGATGTGTCTGTTTATCATGCTGTGGAGCTGCCTTTGCTACATTCCCGGCATCATCGCTATGCTGCGTTATTCTCAGGCCTTCTACATTCTGGCAGAAGATCCCAATAAGGGAATCCGTCAGTGTGTCAATGAAAGTAAAGAGCTGATGAGCGGTCATCTGTGGGAATTCTTCGTGCTGCAGCTTTCCTTCATCCTCTGGTATCTGCTTACAGGTGTTACCTGCGGTATTGCAAGCCTGTATGTAACTCCTTATACCGAGATTACCAACGCCGGTTATTATTTAAGCTTAAAGCCGGAACAATCTTATGACGGCGGATATGGATCCGATCCTCAGCCGGATGATGTGATCTGAGGATTTTCCGGAAAATAGCTATTGTAACCATATGATTTTTATAAAAAAACCAGATGCCAGAAAGGCTTCGCCTCTCAGGTATCTGGTTTTTATTTTCAATCTTTTCCGTCTTCCGGCACGAAGCGATATCCTGCACTTTTTGCGATGCCACCGCTTTGCCCCCGGAGTTTCAGCCACTGCTCATCCGAGCCGGCGCGCCGTTTTGTGTCGCTTAGTGATGGAACAGTCTGATTCCGGTAAATACCATCGCCATATCATACTTATCACAGCATTCGATGACCGCATCATCCCGGACGGAGCCGCCGGGCTGTGCAATGTATTTTACGCCGCTCTTATGTGCGCGTTCGATGTTATCGGAGAACGGGAAGAATGCGTCAGAGCCCAAGGTTACATCGGTCAGCCGGTTTAACCATGCGCGTTTTTCTTCTCTCGTAAAGACAGCAGGCTTTACCTTGAAACGGGTCTGCCATACACCATCTGCCAGCACATCTTCGTATTCATCGCCCATGTAAACATCGATGGCATTGTCTCTGTCTGCGCGTCCCAGGCCGTCTACAAACTGCAGTCCAAGCACCTGAGGAGACTGACGCAGCCACCAGTTATCCGCTTTCTGTCCTGCCAGTCTCGTGCAGTGGATACGGGACTGCTGACCTGCACCGATACCGATCGCCTGTCCGCCTTTTACATAGCAAACAGAGTTGGACTGGGTATATTTCAGGGTAATCAGCGCAATCTTCATATCGATCAGCGCCTCTTCGGGCACTTCTTTGTTCTTTGTTACAAAATTTGACAGCAGCTCTTCATCAATGTTTAACTCGTTGCGTCCCTGTTCAAAGGTCACGCCGAACACCTGTTTTCTCTCGATTTCGGCAGGACGATAGGAGGGATCGATCTGGATAACATTGTAGCCGCCCTTTTTCTTTGCTCTTAAGATCTCCAGCGCTTCGTCGGTATAGCCGGGAGCGATCACTCCATCGGAAACCTCGCGCTTGATCAGCTTTGCCGTGTCTGCGTCACAGACATCAGACAGTGCAATAAAGTCACCAAAGGAAGACATTCTGTCTGCACCTCTCGCTCTTGCGTAGGCACATGCCAGCGGAGAAAGCTCTCCAAGGTCGTCTACCCAGTAAATTTTTGCCAGCGTATCCGTCAGCGGAAGTCCCACGGCCGCACCAGCCGGGGAAACGTGCTTAAAAGAGGTTGCTGCCGGAAGTCCGGTCGCTTTTTTTAACTCGGAAACAAGCTGCCAGCCGTTTAATGCATCCAGGAAATTGATATATCCTGGCTTGCCGTTTAATACGGTAACAGGCAGGTCGCTGCCATCCTCCATGAAAATTCTGGAAGGCTTCTGATTCGGGTTGCATCCGTACTTTAACTGAATTTCGTTCATTTTTTCCTCCATTCCATTTTCAGTGGTTTTTGTTCACAATTCTTGTCTCGTATTTGCCGGTTTCGATGTCGATGTAGCGCACAAACAGGGAAACCTTATTTTCTTCATTCAGACTTTCCCAAACCAGCTGAGTAAAGCTGTCGATATCTCCGGAAATCGCAACCTTCTTCGGCTCGCCGGAAAAGCTCGGCAGCGGATTGCCGTCATGCATATAGGTGTGGATAAATCTGCCCTCGCCCGCTTTCGGATTTTCGTAAGCAAAGGTGTAACGCAGGCAGGAGGACGGATCGCCGTCGTCGCTCTTCAAAATGGACATTGCAAAGTTGTAGCCGCCGTTTTCGATATGCAGGATACCGGAAATACGGGGAGTGTAGTTCGGACCGTCCGGTTCAAATTCCCGGCTGCGCAGGCTCTGCTCAAAGGTCAGCTGCTTGTCCATGCCCTCATAGATCGTGTCTGTCTGGTCGCCGTTTGTAACGATCGTCTTGTTGCCCAGCACGCGAACCGGTGCATAGATGATCAGGCTCGGATCCTCCAGCTTGGACGGATCAAACGCCTGTGTGCGGATGCCCTCGCCCTCCTCTACGAACACGCGGTTGCGGGAATTGCTGCTTCTGCCCATAATAAAATACGCTGTTACCGCCTGTTTTCCGTCAGGGGTTTTGCCGATGACGATACCTCGTCCCGGATAGGCGTTGTTTTTCAGTTCTTCCGAAAGATTTAAAAGCTCCATGTTGTCCTCCATTTTGAAATGAATACGATAAAAAACCGCCTGAATACTTACATCATCTTCTGCTGTCAGTACCCAGGCGGTCGGTTTCTTCAAACGTGCTCCCCGTGGTGATCTCCACTAATCCGCCAGTCACACGTTTTGTGTTTGATTGTGTTAAAACAGGATACCCGCCAACGGGACATCCTATTCTATGCTATGCGGCCAATCGGTTAAAATCAGTCCGCAGAGCTGTAGTTGGGAGCTTCCTTCGTGATATGAATATCATGAGGATGGCTCTCACGCAGAGCTGCTGCAGAAATCTTGACGAATCTGCCGTTTTCCTTCAGCTCTTCGATGTTTTTTGTTCCGCAGTAACCCATACCGGAGCGAAGACCGCCCATCAGCTGGAATACCGTATCTTCTACCAGGCCCTTGTATGCAACACGGCCTTCTACGCCTTCCGGAACGAGCTTCTTGGCGTCGGTCTGGAAGTAGCGATCCTTACTGCCGTTTTCCATCGCAGCAATGGAACCCATGCCGCGGTAAACCTTGTATTTACGTCCCTGATACAGCTCGAACTGTCCGGGGCTCTCATCACAGCCTGCAAACATGGAACCCATCATGCAGACGCTTCCGCCTGCCGCGATTGCTTTGGTGATTTCACCGGAATACTTGATACCGCCGTCTGCGATGATCGGGATACCATATTCTCTTGCAACTGCGTAGCAGTCCATGATAGCTGTGATCTGAGGAACACCGATACCTGCAACCACACGGGTTGTACAGATAGAACCGGGTCCGATACCAACCTTAACGGCATCTGCACCTGCTTCGATCAGTGCTCTGGTCGCTTCTCCGGTTGCAACGTTGCCCGCAATTACCTGCAGATCCGGATATGCTTCCTTGATCATGCGCAGGCAGCGCAGTACGTTTTCAGAATGACCATGTGCGGAATCCAGAACAATAACGTCAACCTTGGCTTCTGCCAGAGCTGCCACACGATCCAGAACATTGGCAGTAATACCAACACCTGCACCGCAGAGCAGACGTCCCTGTGCATCCTTTGCTGCAAGAGGATATTTGATCGTCTTCTCAATATCCTTGATCGTGATCAGGCCTTTCAGATTGAAGTCCTTATCAACGATCGGCAGCTTCTCTTTTCTTGCCTTTGCCAGAATCTTCTTTGCTTCTTCCAGTGTGATACCTTCGGGAGCCGTAACCAGACCTTCACTGGTCATGGATTCTTTAATCTTCTTGGTAAAATCTGTCTCGAATTTCAGGTCGCGGTTGGTAATGATGCCGACCAGCTTTTTGCCCTCTGTGATCGGGACACCGGAAATACGGAATTTTGCCATCAGCTCATTGGCATCTGCAAGGGTATGCTCCGGGGATAACGAAAAAGGATCTGTAATGACGCCGTTCTCAGAACGTTTTACCTTGTCCACCTCATCGGCCTGCGCCTCAATGGACATATTCTTATGGATAATACCGATACCGCCCTGTCTGGCCATTGCGATCGCCATTCTATGTTCTGTAACGGTATCCATTCCCGCACTCATCAGCGGAATGTTCAGCTTGATCTTTTTTGTCAACCAGGTAGTCACGTCGACCTGATTGGGAATTACTTGAGAGTATGCCGGCACCAACAGCACATCGTCAAAGGTAATGCCTTCGCCAATAATCTGACCCATCTTCTCTCCTCCTGCGTATTTTAACTGTCAATTCAATGAAAACTGCCAGTAAATACACTACTGACAGTTCGTTTGAGGCAAGTGTAACAGAATTAAAACTCTGTGTCAATCGAAAAATACTTTTCTGGGCGCAACAGACTGAAGCGCTTTTACCATGGCTTCGCTGGGCTCAAAAATGATCTTGCGGTCTCCGCTGTAGATCATCACATAGCGTCTGTCCGGCTGTCCGGCAACGCCGCTGGAATAGTCCGTCACCTTAAGCTGACGATTCTTCATGTTGTCCAGATGCCAGGAGTTGATCGGTGCAAAAATCTCCATACGCTCTGTTTCAAACTTCTCGACTTTTTTCCGTTTGGTTTTGTTTAAAATCTTGTCGACGGAAATCTCCTTATCCACGTACAGATATTCAAACTCCACGCTGGCATTGAGCGAAGTAAAATACGCTCCGATTCCGGCTGCTGCCACTCCGAGCCACATCAAAGCATTCAGCATGCTAAGCAGGAAAAAAATCACCGCCAGGACAATCAGAAAAACCTGCAGTGCTTTCATCGCACTGGACGGTTTTTTCGCCACCAGACATTCTACATAGCTTTCATTCATATTGCTTTACCACCTTCGTATTTATTCCCCATCCCGGGAAGCTCAGGGGTTTGAAAGGTCTGTCCTTTTGACAGTGCTCCCTTTTTCAAACCGATAAAGCTATCATAGTACAGAATTTGCTTTTTTTCAAGGCATCCCAGAGACTTATCCGGGAGTTTAGAAAATTTTCACTTTTCTATCACAACACTTTCATTGACTTCCCAAAATCAAACGACTATGATAAATATCAGCGCATGAATCCTTCCATACTATCGAAACGCTCGAACACTGGATACCGGCACCAGATTTTGCCGCATGTCGCAACATACAGGATTCAATACAGAACTACAGGGAGGCATAAAATGGCAACAGGCAATTCCGTCCATGACGAAGTGAAAGAACAGCAGCAAAAATTAAAAGGGAAACCCTTCAAAGAAAAATGGGCTTATTTCTGGGAATATTATAAAATCCAAACCCTCGTCATAATCGCGGTTCTCGCCTTTGCAGGGAACCTGATTTACACCTTTGCGACGCGCAAGGATACCGTCATGGAAGCAGCCTTTGTCAACTGCTACATGAATACCGAGGTCGACTCCGACACGATGATCGCCGATTTTGAGCAGTATGCTGACATCGATACCTCCAGCGACTGTGCCGCAATCAACCGGGATATGTATGTGGATTATGAAAACTCCGATCAATACTCCTATGCAAATATGCAGAAAATTATCGCGATGATATCCGGCAAGACCTTAGACGCCCTCATCACAGATGATACCTATATGGATCACAATCTCGAAGCCGGTCTGTTCTGCGACCTGCACCAGTATTTTACCGACGAGGAGCTGGCGCAGTACGGCGATCAGGTTATATACAAGGATCTTCCTGATGACAATACCGACAGGGAAATCCCCATCGGCATCAGCGTCAGCAGATCCAAATATCTGCTGACAGATCGGGCAAATGCATGGTTTACCATCCCCGCCAACTGCCAGCACCCGGAAAATGCGAAGAAATTTTTAGAGTTTATGCTTGAGCCGTAACACTCGCTGCTGCATACGACATGTAAAAATTCCGTGTAAGCTGCCAGAACGCTGCTCACGGCAAAAATCCCCGCCGCCACAGCCTGAATTGCTGTGACAGCGGGGATTTTGTTATTCAAAGCGCGCCATGCGCACTTCTCACTCATTTTTCAGAATCAATTCCATCAACGTGTTCCCTTTTCCCTCCGGGTCATAGCTCTGCCACGCGATCACGCGGCCATGAGGCGACAGATACAGCATCTGTCCGTTCATACCGCCCTTGCAGTGCCCTCCGTTTTCCATCTTCGCAAGCTCATATTCCCGCTCAAAAACAAGCTCGACCCACTCTTTCGAAAGCAGCCGCTTTCCTTCAAATGTGCCACCGTTTTGATAGACCTCGCCAAGCTTTGCCATGTCCTCTGTGCGCACATACATGCCGGTCGCTCCAATCGGATACCCCATCGGACACTTTGAAAAAGCCGCCTCCCTTACATGCAGCGGCATCAGCAGGCGCGGGCGCAGAAAGTCGTCCAGCTTTTCTCCGGAAAGCTCCGTCACAACGCGGGACAGCAGATAATATGCACCGTCGCTGTACTGATAGTCCACGCCCGGCCGCGCCGGAACCGGACGTTCAAACGCGAGCTTTAAAAAATCCTCCGAACCAAACTGCGTCATATCATAATTATCGATATCCAGAAAATCCTCCGTCACGCCGATTCGGTGCCGGATCACATGATCCAGCGTCACTTCTTCCCATTGCGGATCATAGCGCTCCGGCAGCTTTTTCCGAAACAGATCGCAGATCTTATCGTCTGGCTTCCAAAGTCCCTGATCGTATAAAAAACCAAGCGCCGTCACGGTGAACACCTTCGTAACGGAATAGATGTCGTTGCACGGATTGTCCGGCACAAAGCTCCATGTCGTGCGCTTTCCATGCTCCGACTCCGTCAGCCAGAACAGCGGAAGATTCAGCACACGGATTTCCTCCAGAATTGTTTCTATCATGTTATTTTTCCTTTTCTTTAATGTAATGCGACACACCAAGCTTCCGTATCACATTGTGGGCACCTTGTCCTCGCCTGCGGGCGCAAGGCTCCACTCCACCTGCTTTTCCCCGTTTTCCAGAAGCTCCCAGCTCACCGAAAGGATTCCATCCGGCGTCTGGATACTGCCCTTTGCCCAGGTCAGCTGCCGCTGGCTGCTGAGACGGATTTCGTAAGAAAAATGCTGCGCGGACGCGGGCACGGCTGGCGGCTGCAGTTCGCCGTTGAGCGGCTTCAATGCCTGTGTTGGCTGTGTGGTAACGTCCGGCTGCGTAGGGATAACAACGGGCGGCTGCGCCGCTGGCATCATCCGGATCCCAAGGATCTGTGTAAACAGCAGCCGCACACAGGCGCCAAACATCGGATGGTTATGGGATTCTCTGCCATCCCAGCGCTCCCAGAGCGTCGTCGCACCGTTTCGTTTCATATGTGCAAAGGACGCTGCTTCGCTGTCATTGGTCAGAAGCCTTACTGCCAGATCCCCTGCGCCGATGGAAAACAGTTGTTCCAAAAGCATCGACGTGCCGAAAATTCCGGTATCAAAACGTTCGAGCGCTTCATATTTTTCGACCAGATGCTTTTTCGTCCGCTCATCCCCAAGCCCAAGTGCCAGTCCATAGGCGTTGCCTGCTGCCCTTCCTTCGCAGAAATCTCCGGTTTCCGGATCGAAGTAAGCGTCAAGAAAAGCATTTTTGACATTCTTTTCCCGCTCCGCAAATCGAATTGGCAGTTTATTATTCATTTTTTCTGAAATTTGCATCATTTCCTGCAATCCATGCAAGTAGTAGAACGTATTGATAAATGCCTCCGGCAGCTGCTCCTTTTCCTCTGATGCCGGGAAGCACCAGTCGCCCAGACACCAGCCGCCCTCCTCTTCGCGGACCACAAGTCCTTTTTCACTGTGGGCATCCATATAATCGAACCAGCGCAGGATCGCGTCATAGCCCTGCACAAGCAGGCTGTCGTCCCCATAAATTTTTGCCCATGCGAGCGGAACCTGATACACTGTACAGCCCCAGCCGCCGGGTCCTCCTCCCCCGCCCAGAAACGGCGCGGTATGTGGGATATGTCCGGTTTCTGCGCCCTGGCTGTCCAAAATATCCTGATACCATTTCCGATACAGTTCTTTGGTATCCAGAAGCAGCATCGCTGTTTCCGCCGTCAGCTGACCGTCTCCGGTATATCCAAGCCGTTCTCGGTGCGGGCAGTCTGACGGAATGCAGCCGTGATAATTGTCCAGCTGCGTACGAATATAGGCTTCATAAAGCCAGTTCAGCACAGGATCCGAGCAGGAAAAACTGCTGGTCACCGCCACATCCGTATGGATCACCTCTGCACACAGCACCTCACATGGACCCTCCGTCTCAAAATAACGAAAGCCATGCCAACAAAACAACGGATGCAGTGTCTGTATCCTTCCGTCGCAGATATAATGATCCTGCTGCAGCTGATCGCTGCCGCCCGCCGATTCGAAATCCAGCGTACCATCTGCTGCCAGTTCCTCTGCATGGCGTACCGTAATGCATTCTCCTTTTTTTCCAAGGCAGGAAAGCACAACGCGCCCGGCGATATTTTCCCGACAGTCATAAATTTTTCTGCCATCGTGCTCCCCAATCAGGATCGGATAAAGCTTTCGGATCACACGATCCGGTGGACAGGTCTGCTCTTCTAAAAGGGTTTCCGGTGCATGGACCGGCTGTGCTGGCTTCCAACCGGATAAATCAGCGCCCGGATCCTGCCAGCCTTCCGGCTCTTTCCGCAAATCCCGCACCTCTCCCAAAAAGAGGTTGTTTTTCAGCAATCCGCCCGGATGCCACAATGTCTGCCGGTCGCTTTCAATCCATTCCTGTCTTCCGTCTGCATCCGTCAACGTCAGCTCAAACCAAAGCTTCGGCAGACCGAAAACAAATTTTCCTTCGGCAATCCGCTCTGTCTGATGATACCAGCCATTGCCCAGTCGTACTGCAAGTACGTTTTCTCCTGCCTTTAAATATGGAAGTAAGTCAAAGCTTAAATACCGGCAGCGATGTGCGCTGCGCTCCTCCCATACCGGATACGTCGTTTCACAGCCGAGCACCGACGCGTAGTTTGTCATCGCCGGCATCAGCTCCTGATCGCTGATCCTTTTTCCATTGATATAGAATAGAAAATACCCCAGTCCGCAGATTTCCAGACGGGCGCTTTGAAAGCGCTCTGTCCTATCCAGCCAGAAGCTTCTTCGAAACAGCGGCGCTTCACAGCCTGCTCCGCCGCAAATCCAGTGTTCTTTTTTCAATCTTGATTCCCTCACGCAGCCCTTGCCGCCCCAATATCAGAAAACATACCGCCCTGACATCTGCTTAGATGATAGAACGGCATGCACACTCTTCTAAATATTGGAAGTCTGTTTATTACTGACTTACTGTCATTTTCCCCAGGATTTCTTCCACTTCCTCTACACTCATCAGAAGGTCTTCCGCTATTTTGGATACAGAATCGCCTTTTTGATACTTTTTAGTTACCAACTCGATCGTTTTTTGATTAGATCCTTCCAGGCGTCCCTCTTCACGTCCCTCTAAGCGTCCTTCCTCGCGTCCTTCCTCGCGTCCTTCTTCTTGACCTTTCCTACGTCCCTCTTCCAGCCCCTTCTCCATGGCTTCCCGAAAAATCTCCTTCGACCGATAATTCAACACTTTTCCTCCCATAACTTCCGTAACCTCCTTCTCCACATTGTCATATTTCGACGCAAGTTTTTCCACTACATTATTCGCCAGTTCACACAACGCGCCGCCGGTAATTGGCTTCATACGCCCGCTTTGGCACTCCTGATCCAGCCGTGCAGCTACGTTCTCATATTCCATCCTCAAACTGCGAAGCCGCTTTTCATCTCCATTAATTATTCGAAATTCCTTTTCATATCGAAAAATATAGAATGGGATCAACATCCATAACTCTTTTTCAAAAATTTCTTCCAACGTATAGTTCTTTACTTTCAGGATCGGAATTTCGTAAAATAGTTCTTTTTGTCCGATACAAACGCAAATTTTCAATTCATCCGGCGTATTCGAATTGCTCCTCAGATAGATCACTGCAGAATCCGGAAATTTCACATACAGCACACCGTCCCGGTATTCCTTATTCATCAAAGCAATCTGCGCATCATATTCCCACATCCGAATTTCCATTGTCCCATCC
>ERZ773187.840-NODE-840-length-26804-cov-9.414819_pt1 | contig 26804 bp, 24 predicted proteins | sample MGYA00511242_ERZ773187 | MGnify/ENA primary metagenome ERZ773187 (study PRJEB29015, sample SAMEA2737744) | human gut metagenome | biome: human gut; feature: human-associated habitat; material: faeces | place: China | collected 2012 ...
GCCAGCAAAGCGGTCGGTGATGGCGTGGCGGTGAAACCAACGGATAAAACCGTCGTTTCTCCGGCAGCGGGCACCATCGTTAAAATCTTCAATACTAACCACGCTTTCTGTCTGGAAACGGAGAAAGGTGCGGAGATCGTTGTCCATATGGGTATCGATACCGTCGCGCTGGGTGGACAGGGCTTCAAACGCCTGGTTGAAGAGGGCGCAGAAGTGGTGGCAGGTCAGCCGATTCTGGAAATGGATCTTGCTTACCTGAACACCAATGCGCGCTCCATGATCAGCCCGGTTGTCTGCAGCAACATCGACGACTTCAGCGGCCTGGTGATTAAGGCGCAGGGTCAGGTTGTTGCTGGTCAGACGCCACTGTATGAAATTAAAGGCAAATAAGTGCTCCTGAGTTAGCGTTAATGCCTGAGCGGCGGGGATATCCCCGCCGCTTTTTTTTGCAGCACTTGCCCCCATTATTTACATCCAGGGCGTTTTTAGAGGTTGTCACTGCGACCAGCTTATAAGATCATACGCCGTTATATGTCGTTTACGCTTTGAGGAATCCACGATGAGTGAGGCTGAAGCCCGCCCGAGTAACTTTATTCGTCAGATCATTGATGAAGATCTGGCTACTGGTAAGCACACCACTGTTCACACCCGTTTCCCGCCGGAGCCAAACGGCTACCTGCATATTGGTCATGCGAAATCTATCTGCCTGAACTTTGGCATCGCGCAAGACTATCAGGGTCAATGCAATCTGCGTTTCGATGACACCAACCCGGCGAAAGAAGATATCGAGTACGTAGAGTCCATTAAGAACGACGTACAATGGTTGGGCTTCAACTGGTCTGGCGACATCTGCTACTCCTCTAACTATTTTGATCAGCTTTACGCCTACGCGGTTGAGCTGATCAATAAAGGCCTCGCCTACGTTGACGAACTCTCTGCTGACGAAATCCGCGAATACCGTGGCTCCCTGACTGCTCCGGGTAAAAACAGCCCGTTCCGCGATCGTAGCGTGGAAGAGAACCTGGCCCTGTTTGAAAAAATGCGCGCCGGTGGCTTCGAAGAGGGTAAAGCCTGTCTGCGTGCCAAAATCGATATGGCCTCGCCGTTTATCGTCATGCGTGACCCGGTGCTGTACCGCATTAAGTTCGCGGAACACCACCAGACCGGGAACAAGTGGTGCATCTACCCGATGTACGACTTCACCCACTGCATCAGCGATGCGCTGGAAGGCATTACGCACTCCCTGTGTACGCTGGAGTTCCAGGACAACCGTCGTCTGTATGACTGGGTGCTGGATAACATCACCATCCCTGTGCATCCGCGTCAGTACGAGTTTTCTCGTCTGAATCTGGAATACACCGTGATGTCCAAGCGTAAACTGAACCTGCTGGTTACCGACAAGCATGTTGAAGGCTGGGATGACCCACGTATGCCGACCATTTCCGGTCTGCGTCGCCGTGGTTATACCGCGGCTTCTATTCGCGAATTCTGTAAACGCATTGGGGTAACTAAGCAGGACAACACCATTGAGATGGCCTCTCTGGAGTCCTGTATTCGTGAAGATCTTAACGACAACGCACCGCGCGCAATGGCCGTTATCGATCCCGTGAAGCTGGTGATCGAAAACTACCCGCAGGGTGAGAGCGAGCAGGTCACCATGCCTAACCATCCAAACAAACCTGAGATGGGCAGCCGTGATGTGCCGTTCAGCGCTGAGATCTGGATCGATCGTGCAGATTTCCGTGAAGAAGCGAACAAGCAGTACAAACGCCTGGTGCTGGGTAAAGAAGTGCGCCTGCGTAACGCCTACGTAATCAAAGCAGAACGCGTTGAGAAAGACGAACAGGGTACCATTACCACCATTTACTGCAGCTACGATGCAGAGACCCTGAGCAAGGATCCTGCCGATGGCCGTAAAGTGAAGGGTGTTATCCACTGGGTGAGCGCTGCCCATGCGCTGCCGGTAGAAATTCGCCTTTATGACCGTCTGTTCAGCGTACCTAACCCAGGCGCTGCGGATGACTTCCTGGCAACCATCAACCCGGAATCGCTGGTCATCAGACAGGGCTATGCGGAGCCTTCGCTGGCGAATGCTGAAGCTGGCAAAGCCTACCAGTTCGAGCGTGAAGGTTACTTCTGCCTCGACAGCCGCTACGCAACGGCAGACCATTTGGTCTTTAACCGTACCGTGGGGCTGCGTGATACCTGGGCCAAAATCGGAGAGTAATCAGGTCAACCACAAACAAACGCCGCTTCTGCGGCGTTTTTTTTTGCTTATCGATCAGGATTTTATTAATTTGCCGCTTTAACCCCTCGCGAAATTAATGGTCAATGAGCTGCTACTTTTTTTATAAAATAAACTTACTCATTCCCTAAAAAATGTACTGTTAGAAAGATTAAAGATAATAATTATTCTTAACTATCAATTTTTACTTGAATTTATTATGAAAATATCTGGCTTCTATTGAATGTTTCAAAACACTACTGATTATGTGCACTTCGTCATAATCCTGCATTTTCCTCTCTGAAAAGCATTGATAATTCGCGTCGCGAAAAATAGTCTAAAGGCGGTGGCAATTTCGGGGATATTTCCAGCCACCGTGACCGCAGGTCTTTTTTATTTTTACGCCGCTTAAGGCGTTTTTAAATCGTCAATGAGGAATACATTATGCGTACGTTTAATGGCAAACGTAGTGCGCTGTCGCTGGCTATCGCCGGTATCACAGCCATGTCAGGTTTTGTGGTCGCCCCTCAGGTGCAGGCAGCCGGTTTTATCGATGACTCTACTCTGACGGGCGGCATCTATTACTGGCAGCGCGAGCGCGACCGTAAAGATGTTACCGATGCGGATAAATATAAAACCAACCTTTCTCATTCGACCTGGAACGCTAATCTCGATTTCCAGTCGGGTTATGCGGCCGATATGTTTGGTCTGGATATTGCGGCGTTCACCGCTATTGAAATGGCAGAGAATGGCGACAGCGCACATCCAAACGAAATTGCCTTCTCAAAAAGTAATAAAGCCTATTCTGAAGACTGGTCCGGCGATAAGAGCGGAATCAGCCTCTATAAAGCCGCGGCGAAATTTAAATATGGCCCGGTCTGGGCGCGAGGCGGTTATATTCAGCCAACCGGTCAGACACTATTAGCCCCGCACTGGAGTTTTATGCCCGGTACCTATCAGGGTGCCGAGGCCGGAGCCAACTTTGATTACGGTGATGCCGGTGCGTTGAGCTTCTCTTACATGTGGACGAACGAATATAAATCGCCGTGGCACATCGAAATGGATAAGTTTTATCAAAATGATAAAACCACCAAAGTGGATTATCTCCACTCCTTCGGCGCGAAATATGACTTCAAAAACAACCTGGTGCTGGAAGCGGCATTTGGCCAGGCGGAAGGCTATATCGATCAGTACTTCGCCAAAGCCAGCTACAAACTGGATATTATCGGGGGCCCACTGACCACCACTTATCAGTTCTACGGTACGCGCGATAAAGTTAGCGACGGCAGCGTTAACGATATTTATGATGGCACCGCATGGCTGCAAGCGCTCACCTTCGGCTACAAAGTAGGGCAGGTGGATTTACGCCTCGAAGGAACCTATGTGAAGGCCGACGGGCAGCAGGGTTACTTCCTGCAGCGTATGACGCCAACCTACGCCTCCTCTAATGGTCGACTGGACGTATGGTGGGATAACCGCTCTGACTTCAACGCCGATGGCGAAAAAGCAATCTTCTTTGGCGCTATGTATGATCTGAAAAACTGGAACCTGCCAGGCTGGGCGGTGGGGGCATCTTATGCTTACGCCTGGGATGCAAAACCGGGCTATATGGCGACCCCAGACGCCTATTACGATCCTAACTACCGTCTGAAAGAGTCTGCTTATAGTCTGGATGCGATTTATACCCTGCAGGATGGGCGTGCGAAAGGCACCATGTTTAAGCTGCACTTCACCCAGTACGACAACCACTCCGACATTCCGAGCTACGCTGGTGGCTATGGCAACATCTTCCAGGATGAGCGTGACGTGAAGTTTATGGTTATCGCACCGTTCACCATTTTCTGATGCGCATCCCGCAGACAGGAGCATAGAGTATGTTGAGAAAAATGGTTCTTGTGGCCGTGCTGGCCTCGGGGCTGGCGGCTTGCGCCCACTCTCCGGCACAGAAAGAGGATTCACGCCTGAAAGAGGCTTACAGCGCCTGTATTAACACGGCGCAAGGCTCCCCGAAAAAACTGGAGGCCTGCCAGAGCGTGCTGAACGTGCTAAAGAAAGAGAAAGCACATGAACAGTTTGCCACGCAGGAGAACGTTCGCGTAATGGATTATCAGGCCTGTATTCAGGCGCGTAAAACAGGTAACGATCAGGAAGTGGCAAAACGCTGCGATAAAATCTGGCAGGAAATACGTAACAACAACGCACAGTAAGTGGTTGTTGTCATACCCGGTGGCGCATTCATCTGCGGCACCGGTTTTTTTTGCCTTCTGATGGGCAAAAAAAGCCAACCGTCAGGTTGGCTCAGAGTACGAAAAGTGATTAACGGGCGTCGTGCGCGTGATCGTCTTCGCGGCAATCGCCTTCAGCACAGTGACCATACAGGTAGAGGCTGTGGTTGGTCAGACGAATGCCATGACGAGCGGCGATTTCGCGCTGACGTAATTCGATGGAATCATCACTGAATTCGATCACTTTGCCGCAATCCAGGCAAATCAGGTGATCGTGATGGTGCTGCTGAGTCAGTTCGAAAACAGACTTGCCGCCTTCGAAATTGTGACGGGTTACAATGCCGGCGTCATCAAACTGGTTCAGAACACGATAAACGGTAGCCAGACCAATCTCTTCGCCCATGTCGATAAGACGTTTATATAAGTCTTCCGCACTGACATGATGGTTTACCGGTTCCTGAAGTACTTCCAAAATTTTAAGACGAGGAAGCGTGACTTTCAGCCCGGCCTTCTTTAATGCGGTATTGTTGTCAGTCATGCGGAATCTGTCCTGTTGCTAAACGATTCACTTCAAACAAAGAAGTGACAGAAAATGCAGTTGAGATAATGCGTCTCATTATAGAACTGCCATGCTTAAATGAAAACTGCAAGCCTCAAGCAAAGTATGCTTATAAAAACGTGGTGCTGCCAACAAAGTTGTTATCAAGCTACCCCGTTTGACCTGGATCATTGTACAGGTATGAAAGCAAAAGTTAAAAATTTGTAGCAATTATTTTGATTGATATTACCTATCAATACAGCGCAGCGTCATCGCTGCGCTGTATTGCAATCAGGCATTGATAATGGCGTCGAGCTGCAGCTCTTCACGAATCTGCTTAACCCACTTATCAACGCGCTCTGCGGTCAGCTCTGGCTGACGATCTTCATCGATGGCCAGGCCCACAAAGTTATTATCATCCGCCAGACCTTTAGAGGCTTCGAAGTGATAGCCCGCCGTTGGCCAGTGGCCCACGATCACGGCGCCGCGTGGTTCGATGATGTCGCGAATCGTACCCAGGGCATCACAGAAGTACTCTGCGTAGTCTTCCTGGTCGCCACAGCCGAAGAGGGCAACCAGCTTACCGGTGAAATCTACCTCTTCGAGGGACGGGAAGAAGTCATCCCAGTCGCACTGCGCTTCGCCGTAGTACCAGGTTGGGATGCCCAGCAGCAGAATATCGTAGCCTTCCAGATCTTCTTTGCTGCTTTTAGCTATGTCATGAACATCGGCAACGTCTTTACCCAACTGTTTTTGAATGTTTTTTGCGATGTTTTCCGTGTTACCGGTGTCGCTGCCGAAAAAAATGCCGATGATAGCCATGAGTAAAATAACCTCTTGAAACTTAATAGTATGGTGGCGCAAATTGTCCACGGATAAGGGCAATCATAGCAGAACAGAGAAGCCTGCGGAAACTGCTATCGCGCAGGACTGCACTCTGTGCTACATGAAAACAAGAAGAAGGGGATTTTTCTGACTTAGGCTTTGCCGTGCAGCTGTTCCAGCTGCAGCATCAGCATCTCTTCGATAAGTTCGCTACGGCTCATCTCCCGGGCCGCGGCCAGTTCGTTCAGGGCGTCTACGGCGTCAGCGTTCAATTTTAACTCGACGCGTTTAAGCCCACGACTTTTATCGCGTTTAAGTTGGTTGCGCTTATTGATGCGCAGCTGTTCATCGCGCGAAAGCGGATTGGTTTTCGGTCGTCCCGGGCGACGCTCATTCGCGAACAGATCTAGTGTCGTGCGGTCCGTTTGTTCTTTGGCCATGATTTTGAGACTTCGGGGGAAACAAAGACGCCCTGCTAAAGCCCGGGCGATAAGCGCGCCATCATACATCACCGAAAACAGCACGCCAACGACTGGTCGCCCCCAGACGACCAGTCGCTTTCTTTTTAATCAATTTTTTAATCAATTCTCGCCTTCAGCGAGGTAACGACGGATGGCACGTAGCACGGCATCAGGTTTTTCAGCGTGAACCCAGTGTCCTGCCCCCGCAATGACATGCGCCCGGGCCTGAGGGAATTGCGCCAGAAGTGCTTCACGGTAAGCCTCGGTAACGTAAGGTGAGTTGCCACCGCAAATAAAGAGCGTCGGATGCGGCCAGACCGGAACGGTCTGCCAGCCCACAATATTGGCATATTGATCCCACAATACAGGAACATCAAAGCGCCAGGCGCCATCAATAAAGGATTTCAGCAAGAACTGCACCACCCCCTCTTCATCGAGATGCTGGCGCATAATCGCGGCGGCCTGCTGGCGTGTCGTCACCGCTGCGTCCGTGACCGCATTGATAGCAGCAAAGATCTCATCATGACGACGTACTTGATAATCAACCGGCGCCACATCAATGACTACCAGCCCTGCAATGCGTTCCGGGGCCAGCGCCGTCAGCGCCATCACCGCTTTGCCGCCCATCGAGTGGCCAATCAATACGGCTTTCTCAATGTTGTGCGCATCCAGCGTGTCCAGCAGATCCTGAGCCATCGCGGCGTAGGTCATTTCAGAGGAACGAGGCGACTGACCGTGGTTACGCATATCCACCTGCAGGATATCGTGATCGGTGACTAAATCCCGCGCCAGCACGCCCAGGTTATCCAGGCTACCAAACAGACCGTGAACCAGAACAACGGGAGAATTATTGTGCGGCGATTGTGCAGATTGCGCTCGGGTATTTAATTTCATGGCAAAGTTCTTTTTTTACGGATGTCAGGTTAGGGTATTATGTTGACCATTCTGCCGCCCGGCTGCAAGGAAACAGTTTAATCTGACTTTTGCCGCCACTCAGGTTTGACGCTATCCGCTGTTGGGTTTAGACCTTATACTCCCAACGACTTGTATTCAGATAAGATATCGCACTGGATTAAGATGAAAACAATCGAAGTTGATGACGAGCTCTATCACTATATTGCCAGCCAGACCCGGCATATCGGCGAGAGCGCGTCCGACATTTTACGGCGCATGCTGAAAGTTTCTAATGCCACCCTGTCTGCCGCTCCGGCCACCAAAGAAGTGCGCCTGCCTTCTGCGCCTGCGCAAGAAAAGCCGAATATCCCGGCAAAAGACAGAGTGCGCGCGATGCGCGAGCTCCTGCTCTCGGACGAATACGCGGAACAAAAGAAAGCCGTCAACCGCTTTATGCTGGTGCTGTCTACACTGTATTCACTGGATAACAAGGCATTCGCTGACGCAACAGAATCTCTGCATGGCCGCACCCGCGTCTACTTCGCGGGCGACGAGCAGACCCTGTTGCAGAATGGCAATCAAACTAAGCCCAAACATGTTCCTGGTACGCCGTACTGGGTCATCACCAATACCAACACGGGACGCAAGCGCAGCATGATCGAACATATCATGCAGTCCATGCAGTTCCCGGCGGAATTGACTGATAAGGTTTGCGGTACAATCTAACCCTTGCATTGGAAGGATCAGGCAATGGCAAATCACACTCGTGCGGGTCAGCCTGCACAACAAAGCGATTTGATTAACGTCGCTCAACTGACATCTCAGTACTATGTGCTGAAGCCTCAGGTGGGCAACGCAGAACACGCAGTGAAGTTTGGTACGTCTGGTCACCGCGGCAGCGCGGCTCGCCACAGTTTTAACGAACCACACATTCTGGCCATTGCCCAGGCCATCGCGGAAGAGCGCGCCAAAAATGGTGTAACCGGTCCATGCTACGTGGGTAAAGACACCCATGCGCTCTCTGAGCCCGCATTTATCTCCGTGCTGGAGGTGCTGGCTGCCAACGGCGTAGACGTGATCGTGCAGGAAAATAACGGCTATACGCCGACCCCTGCCGTCTCCAACGCCATTCTGGTGCATAACAAAAAGGGCGGGGCGCAGGCCGATGGTATCGTCATCACCCCGTCGCATAACCCGCCGGAAGATGGCGGTATCAAATATAACCCACCTAACGGTGGCCCGGCTGACACCAACGTCACCAAAGTGGTGGAAGATCGTGCTAACGCGCTGCTGGCCGATGGTCTGAAAGGCGTGAAGCGTATCTCTCTGGACGCGGCGATGGCCTCTGGCCACGTGAAAGAGCAGGATCTGGTGCAACCCTTCGTTGAAGGGCTGGCGGATATCGTCGATATGGCGGCTATCCAGAAAGCGGGCCTGAAGCTGGGCGTCGATCCGCTCGGCGGCTCCGGTATTGAATACTGGAAACGTATCGCCGAGTTTTACAAGCTGGATCTGACCCTGGTTAACGATCAGGTCGATCAAACCTTCCGCTTTATGCACCTGGATAAAGACGGCGCAATCCGTATGGACTGCTCATCCGAGTGTGCGATGGCGGGGCTGCTGGCGCTGCGCGACAAGTTCGCTCTGGCCTTCGCTAACGACCCGGATTATGACCGCCACGGCATCGTCACCCCGGCTGGGCTGATGAATCCGAACCACTACCTGGCGGTGGCGATTAACTACCTGTTCCAGCACCGTCCACAGTGGGGCAAAGATGTCGCCGTTGGTAAGACGCTGGTCTCCTCCGCCATGATCGACCGGGTGGTGAACGACCTCGGCCGCAACCTGGTCGAAGTTCCGGTAGGCTTCAAATGGTTCGTGGATGGTCTGCATGACGGCAGCTTCGGCTTCGGTGGTGAAGAGAGCGCAGGGGCCTCGTTCCTGCGTTTCGATGGCACCCCGTGGTCTACCGATAAAGACGGCATCATCATGTGCCTGCTGGCTGCGGAAATTACCGCGGTTACCGGTAAAAACCCGCAGGAGCACTATAACGAACTGGCGGCACGCTTTGGCGCACCGAGCTATAACCGCATCCAGGCGAGCGCAACCTCTGCCCAGAAAGCGGCGCTCTCTAAACTCTCTCCGGAGCAGGTGAGCGCAGATACCCTGGCGGGTGATCCGATCACCGCCCGTCTGACCGCGGCGCCGGGCAACGGCGCCTCTATTGGCGGCCTGAAGGTGATGACGGAAAACGGCTGGTTCGCGGCGCGTCCGTCCGGCACGGAAGATGCGTATAAAATTTACTGCGAAAGCTTCCTCGGCGACGAACACCGTAAGCTGATTGAGAAAGAAGCGGTAGAGATCGTGAGCGAAGTGCTGAAAAACGCCTGATAGCGGAAGGCGGAAAACATACCCGGTAGGCGGTCGCGCCACCGGGTTTTTTTATAGCCTGCGATCAGAGCAAAAAGCGATACCCGACCCCGGTTTCAGTTAACAGATGGCGCGGGCGCGCGGGATCGGCTTCCAGCTTCTGGCGCAGGTGGCCCATATAAATGCGCAGGTAGTGGCTGTGCTCTACCGCGTTAGGCCCCCAGACCTGATTCAGCAGCTGGCGCTGGGTCAGCACCTTGCCATGATTGTTAAGCAGTATCGCCAGCAGGCGAAATTCAATGGGGGTGAGGTGGATCTCCTCTTCGCCACGCACAATACGGCGCGCCGCCAGATCAACGGTGATATCCGAGAAGCGATAAACGGGATCTGGAGAGGCCGTACTCCCATGACGACGCAGCGCCACACGCAGGCGCGCCTGCAGTTCGCCAATGCCGAACGGCTTGCTGAGATAATCGTCTGCACCGGCATCCAGCGCGGCAATCTTGTCATCCTCTTCTACCCGCGCCGACAAGACGATAATCGGCATCTGGCTCCACTGGCGCACGTCGCGAATAAAATCCAGGCCGTCGCCATCCGGCAGGCCGAGATCGAGGATCACCAGATCGGGTTTGCGCGTCGCCGCTTCCAGCAGACCGCGCTGCAGTGTTCCCGCTTCGTAGACGCGCAGACCGTCGGCTTCCAGAGCGGTGCGCAGAAAGCGGCTGATAGCCAGTTCGTCTTCGATTATCAGGACGTTAATCACATATCCTCGGGTAAGTCATTGAGTTCAGGGGGCGGTTCGAGCGGGAGTGTAACACAAAAACGGGCCCCTCCCTCGGGGCGGTTTTGCGCCGTAATTGTCCCGCCATGCACCTCGACTATCGCCTGGCAGATAGCCAGCCCCAGCCCGACGCCAGGAATGGCCGACTCTTTGTTCCCGCGAGCAAACTTATCAAAGATAGCGCGCTCTTGCCCGTCAGGAATGCCCGGTCCGTTATCCCACACCGTCAGCGTAAACCGTTTTTCGGCTGTCCGGGCCTGAATACCGATATCGGCTTTCGGGCCGGCATATTTCACCGCATTCTCCAGCAGATTGATGAGGACCCGTTCAAACAGCGGGCCATCGACGTGGATCAGCGCCAGGGGCTCAGGCAGATCCAGCGCGATATGCCGCCCACCCGAGCCCGGCTCCAGCGTTTTCAGGGCGCTGCCGACTACCTCTTCCAGCGTCAGCCACTCTTTTTTCAGGTTAAAGCCGCCAGACTGGATGCGCGCCATATCCAGCAGATTGTTGACCAGTCGGGTGGTATTCAGGACATGCTGGCGGATCTCACTGGCCTGCGTAGCATGCGGCGACCCCTCAGCCGCCAGGTCGAGGGTCAGAATTTCTGACTGGCCAAACAGCACCGTCAGCGGTGTACGGAGATCATGCGACAGGGCGGCGAGCAGTGAATTACGAATACTCTCCCGCTCGCTGGCAAGCCTTGCCTGCTCTTCGCTGGTGGTGAGTGCCAGCCGTTCCAGCGCACTGGCGACCAGCAGGGTAAAGGTTTCCAGTAGCCGTTGCTGCTCGGGGATCATCAGCTGGCGCAGATTTGTCGGCTCAACAATGGCCAGCCCCTGAATATTGGCTGCGCTGCGTAACGGTAAAATTTGATACGGCACGCCGGGCAGGGTATCCGTGCCGGCACCCGCCGGTAAGCCTTTATCAAAGCTCCAGCGCGCTATCGCCTCGTCCCAGGGCGTCATGCCGGTGGCGGGGGTGAGCGGGCCGAGCTTGCCTTCGGCGTCCGGCAGCAGAATCAGGCTGTGGGCATGAAAGGTGGAGTGAATAAATTGCTGGCTGGTCTGGACGATCTCCAGCGGGGTGCGGCCCACTGCCAGCGCTTTCGACATCTCATACAGGTGGCGGGTGCGCTGTTCACGATAGCGGGCAATCCGCGCCTGGTAGCGTACTCCGGCGGTGAGGTTACCGATGAGCAATCCCACGGCGAGCATTACCGCGAAGGTGAGCACATACTGCACGTCTGAAACTGCCAGCGTGCCGCGTGGCGCAATAAAGAACAGGTCAAAGCTGATGACATTAATCACCGTCGCCAGGACCGACGGCCAGCGCCCGTAAAACAGCGCTACCACCACCACTCCCAGTAGATAGATCATGACCAGGTTGGCCGCATCAAAACCGGGCAGCCATTGACTGGTGATAAACGTAATGAGGGCGCAAAGCAGCACTGCCACCAGACAACCACGCAGCTGGATGCGCCACTTCTCGTTAAAAGTGCGATTATCGGGCGTTTTGACCAGTAGCGGGGCAGGGGTATCATCCAGCGCCACCACCACCAGATCCAGCTCCGGTGCGCGCTGGGCCAGCTTGTCGGCGAAGCTGCTGCGATCGAACCAGCGACGGCGATTGCGACGTCCGAGCACGATTTTGCCGAGGTTATGTTCCCGGGCATAGCGCACAATGGCTTTATCTTCCGCCGGGTCGGTGAGCGTGGCGGTCTCGGCCCCGAGCTCCTGGGCCAGGTGCAAGGCACTAAGAATGGCGCGCCGTTGCTGCTCCGGCAGGCGATGTAGCTGCGGGGTTTCGACGTAGACCGCGTGCCAGACGCTGCCAAGCTTCGCCGCCAGTCGCGCGGCGGTACGTACCAGCTTCTCATTACCCCGGCTATGCCCAATGCACAGCAGGATGGCGTCGCGGGTGTGCCAGACCTTCTCTTCTCCCTGGCGGTCGCGCCAGGCTCGCATCTGATCGTCCACCCTGTCGGCGGTGCGACGCAGCGCCAGTTCGCGCAGGGCGATAAGATTACCTTTACGGAAGAAATGTTCGATGGCGCGCTCGGCCTGACCGGCAATATAGACTTTGCCCTCATGCAGGCGCTGACGCAGATCGTCCGGCGGCAGATCCACCAGTACCACCTCGTCGGCGGCGTCGAAGAAGGGGTCGGGGACCGTCTCACGCACCTGAATGCCGGTGACGCCGCTCACCACGTCATTGAGGCTTTCGAGATGTTGCACGTTGACGGTGGTAAACACATCGATGCCCGCTTCCAGCAACTCTTCCACATCCTGCCAGCGCTTGGGATGGCGGGATCCGGGCACATTGCTGTGGGCCAGTTCGTCCATCAGGATCAGCGCCGGGCGGCGGGCGAGGGCGGCATCAAGGTCAAACTCCGTGACCGTACGGCCACGGTGCGTGAAATGCCGGGGTGGTTGTGTCGCCAGCCCGGTAAGCAGTGCGGCGGTCTCCTGACGGCCATGGGTTTCAACCACGCCGATCAGGATATCGAGCCCCTGGGCGCGTAAACGCTGCGCTTCCGCCAGCATGGCGAAGGTTTTTCCTACCCCTGCGCAGGCGCCAAAGAAGATTTTTAGCTTACCGCGGTGGGGCGCAGCGGTCTGTTCCAGCAAACGATCCGGATCCGGGCGCAGGGGCTCGTCGGTCATATTAAGGGTTCCTTAGTGCGTCCAGCGCCAGGTTTACTTCAACGATATTCACTATCGGCATGCCCAGGAAGCCGACCAGCGGTTTATGGGTATGCTTTGCCACCAGTTCACTGACCTGGGCAGGGGTTAGCCCGCGGGCCTGCGCGACACGGGGGATCTGCCAGGCGACTGCGCCGGGGGTGAGGCTGTAATCCAGTCCGCTGGCCGAGGCGGTAATCAACTCAACCGGTACCGCCGCCGTCGCTTGTGGATTGGCGGCCCGCAGGGCCGTCACCCGCTCTGTTACTGCGCTGTCCAGCGCCGGGTTACTGCCGGCCAGATTACTGCCCCCGGAGGCCATAGGATTATACGGGCTTTCTGCCGTGGCGGAAGGCCGCCCCTGGAAGTAACCCGCGCCGGTAAAGTTCTGCCCAATCAGCCGCGAACCGCGAACCTCACTCCCCTGGATAATCAAAGAGCCGTTGGCCCGATCATGAAACAGCCACTGCCCCAGCGCGGTGGTCACCAGCGGGTAGAGCCCGCCGGTAATGGCGGCCAGCAAGATAAACAAAAGTATAGCGGGACGTAACATAGCCATTTGAATTACCTCTTAAACCAGTCCGAACACGGTCAGCAGCAGGTCGATCGCTTTAATGCCGATAAAGGGCACCAGTAGTCCACCCAGACCGTAGATCCATAAATTACGACGTAGCATGGCGGCGGCGGTGAGCGGCTTGTAACTCACCCCTTTCAGCGCAAGCGGGATCAGGAAGACGATGATCAGCGCGTTAAAAATCACCGCGCTGAGGATCGCCGATGCGGGGGAGTGCAACTGCATCACATTCAGGGCGTTGAGCTGCGGATAGGTCACCGCAAAGGCCGCCGGGATAATGGCAAAATATTTCGCCACGTCGTTGGCAATACTGAAGGTAGTAAGCGAGCCCCGGGTCATCAGCATCTGTTTACCGATGTGTACCACTTCAATCAGCTTGGTCGGGTTTGAGTCCAGATCGACCATGTTGCCTGCCTCTTTCGCCGCCTGGGTACCTGAGTTCATGGCGACCGCCACGTCCGCCTGGGCCAGCGCTGGCGCATCGTTGGTGCCATCGCCGGTCATTGCCACCAGCCGACCTTTGGCCTGATACTGGCGGATCAACGCCAGCTTCGCCTCGGGGGTGGCTTCAGAGAGAAAATCATCCACCCCGGCTTCAGCCGCGATGGCCGCTGCGGTCAGACGGTTATCACCCGTGATCATCACCGTTTTGATGCCCATCTTACGCAACTGAGCAAAGCGCTCTTTGATGCCGCCTTTAACGATGTCCTTCAGGGCGATGACCCCCAGCACGCTGGCGCCTTCGGCCACCACCAGCGGGGTAGCACCCTCCCTGGCGACGCGCTCTACCAGCGCATCGACTTCAGCAGGAAAGTGGCCGTTATTGGCCGCGATATGGCGGCGAATGGCATCCACTGACCCTTTACGGATCAGGCGATCCTGAATATTGATGCCGCTCATCCGGGTCTGCGCGGTGAAAGGCACGAAGGTAGCCTGCAGGCTCTGTACATCGCGCTGACGCAGATTAAAGCGCTGTTTCGCCAGTACCACGATGCTGCGGCCTTCTGGCGTCTCATCCGCCAGCGAGGCGAGCTGCGCTGCGTCGGCCAGGGTCTTCTCCTCAACGCCGGGCGCGGGCAGAAAGTCAGACGCCTGGCGATTACCCAGCGTAATAGTGCCGGTTTTATCCAGCAGTAATACGTCCACGTCGCCCGCCGCTTCGACCGCGCGGCCGCTGGTGGCGATAACGTTGGCCCCCAGCATCCGGCTCATCCCCGCTACGCCGATGGCGGAGAGCAGCCCGCCGATGGTGGTGGGGATCAGGCAGACCAGCAACGCCACCAGCACCGTCACGCTCACAGGCGTGCCGCCGTAAGCCGAGAACGGCCACAGGGTGGCTGTCGCCAGCAGGAAGACCAACGTCAGGGCCACCAGCAGAATGGTCAGGGCAATTTCGTTAGGCGTCTTGCGGCGCTGGGCCCCTTCGACCATGGCGATCATCCGATCAAGAAAGGTTTCACCAGGGTTAACGCTGCACTGAATCACCAGCCAGTCCGAGAGAATACGCGTGCCGCCCGTTACGGAGGCAAAATCCCCGCCGGATTCACGGATCACCGGGGCCGATTCACCGGTGATGGCGCTCTCGTCCACCGAGGCGCCGCCTTCGATCACCTCCCCATCGCACGGAATGATATCGCCGGCTTCCACCAGGACAATATCCCCTTTGCGCAGGGTCTCTGCCGGAACTTTATCGCTGGCGGCGCCGTACTTCGGCTCACGCAGTTTGCGGGCAAAGGAGGTTTTCTTTACCCCCTTCAGGCTATTGGCCTGGGCTTTACTCCGCCCTTCGGCCAGCGCTTCGGCAAAGTTGGCAAACAGGACGGTAAACCATAGCCACAGGCTGATGGCTGCGGTGAACAGCGCATTGCCCGACAGTTTTCCCCCCGCCATCGCGATGGCAAGCAGGGTAGTGAGCAGGCTGCCAATCCAGACGATAAACATCACCGGGTTGTGCCACTGCACGCGCGGACTCAGTTTTTTTACCGCATCCAGCAGCGCCTGGCGAACCAGCGAGGGTTCGAGCAGGGCCAGTTGCTTACGACTCATGACTAATACTCCGCAAAATCAGCGTAAAGAGAGATGTTCCGCGACCGGGCCTAATGCGAGGGCGGGAATAAAGGTCAGCGCACCCACCAGCAGTACCGTGCCGATCAGCAGGCCGATAAACAGCGGGCCGCTGGTGGGCAGCGTACCGGTAGAGGCAGGCTGGATTTTTTTATTGACCAGAGCACCGGCAATCGCCATCACCGGAATAATCACCCCAAAGCGTCCCAGCAACATGCAGGCCGCCAGCAGGCAGTTCCAGAATGGCGTGTTCGCACTTAAACCGGCAAAGGCGCTACCGTTGTTATTGGCTGCGGAAGAGACCGCGTAGAGCACCTCGCTAAAACCGTGGATGCCGGGATTAAAGATGCCGCTGCGTCCTGCGTCGGTCATCAGCGCCAGGGCGGTACCGAGCAGCACCAGCGCGGGGGTGACCAGAATAGCCAGCGCGGTCAGCTTCATTTCGCGCACGTCAATTTTCTTACCCAGATATTCCGGTGTGCGGCCAATCATCAGCCCGGCGATAAACACCGCCAGCAGGACGAACAGCAGCATGCCGTACAGGCCAGAACCCACCCCGCCGAAGACCACTTCCCCAATCTGCATCAGCCACAGCGGGATCATCCCGCCCAGCGCGGTAAAGGAGTCGTGCATGGCATTCACCGCCCCGCAGGAGGCCGCCGTGGTTACCACCGCGTACAGGCTGCTGGCCAGAATGCCGAAGCGGCTCTCTTTGCCCTCCATGTTGATTGCGCTATCCGCGCCAAGAGCCAGGAAGTGGCTGTTGCCCTGCCACTCGGCCCACATGACCAGCCCGGCGCACACCACGAAGATCGCCGACATCGCCCACAGGATCGCCTGACCCTGACGGCGATCGCGAACGGCCTCACCAAAGGCAAAGCAGAGCGCAGTCGGAATTAAAAAGATCGCCAGCATCTGGGCGAAATTGGTTAGCGCGGTGGGGTTCTCGAAAGGATGTGATGAGTTTGCGTTAAAGAAACCGCCGCCGTTTGTGCCCAGCATTTTTATCGCCTCCTGAGAGGCAACTGGTCCCATTGGCAGCAGCTGTTTTGCCCCTTCCAGCGAGGTGTAAGGCTGGTAAGCGTGCAGGTTTTGCAGCGTCCCTTGCTGGATAAAGAACAGCGCCAACAACAGCGAGATCGGCAACAGCACCCACAGCGTAATACGGGTGAGATCTACCCAGGCGTTGCCCAGCGTCGACACGCTTTGACGGGCAAAGGCGCGGGTCAGGGCGAAAATGACCGCAATGCCGCTGGCGGCAGAGAGGAAGTTTTGCACCGTCAGGCCAGCCATCTGGCTGAAGTAGCTCAGCGTTGACTCCCCGGCATACGACTGCCAGTTGGTGTTACTGACGAAGCTCACCGCCGTATTCAGCGCGAGATGCCAGGAGAGGCCGGGCAACTGCTGAGGGTTAAACGGCAGGGCGCCCTGTAGCATCAGCATGGCAAACAACACGACCAATCCCACCAGGTTCAGCAGCAGAATTGCCGCCAGATAGCGCCGCCAGCTCATCTCCTCACAGGCAATACCTAAGCCGCGCAGCAGGGCGCTATCCAGCCGCGCGATAGCTGGCAGCGGGGTGCCGGTAATCATGCGGGCAAGTAGCGAACCCAGCGGTTTTGCCAGCACGAACAGGACCAGCAGAAAGCTGGCAATCAGCAGAAATCCTTGCGCGGCCATCAGAATGCCTCCGCATTAATCAGGGCATAAACCAGGTACGCCAGTAACAGGAACACCAGCACGATGCCGGTAATCACACCTGCAGTCACAATTCACCTCCGGGTGACGTTGATATTGATGAAAAAGGTAGGATTTCCGGCGCAAAGATTTCGTAAAAAAGCGGGGGGCAGGGTGTAAAAAAAGTATAAAAATAGCCAAAACCACAATTTAACTAATGATTAGTATTAATTTAACTTTTTTGTAACTCGCTTACGAAAGAAGTGTAAATATTCACTAAATGAATAAAAAAGAGTGGTCGGATGAGTAGTAAACTTTCAGTCAACGCGGTACTATTTTACCCAGATAACCTGTTTAACTTTTTCCGGAGCATGTTTCCGGCCAACTTAGGGGAGAGAATAATGGATCACTACAAAGAGTTTCCGGCACATATCGTATTATTACGCCGCGCTTTCGCCGTGGTGGCTGGCATCCTGGCGCTGCCGGTGATGTTGTTCTGGAAAGATCGTGCCCGTTTTTACAGCTATCTGCACCGCGTCTGGGCTAAAACCAGCGATAAACCGGTCTGGATGGCGCAGGCGGAAAAAGCCACCTGCGATTTTTACTAATAAGAAAGACGATACACAGCAATAAACCCGCCGCCACAGTAATGTGGCGGTTTTTTTATGTCCGCAGGATGGGCAACCAGAGAAGATCGCGTCATTTCAGAATGGCTACAATTGTTAATGCGAAGTATTCTGAATCGCTCAACTCTGTTACGGACGAACACTCTGGAGTTTTATGCCCATCCATCTGGTCTGGTTTCGCGCCGATCTGCGCATCCATGACAACCTGGCGCTTGCCGCCGCCTGTCGGAACAAAAATGCACGCGTACTGGCGCTCTTCCTGGCGACACCCGGTCAATGGCAGCGTCACCTTATGGCGCCGCGCCAGGCGGCTTACCTTCATGCGCATTTAAATAATCTGCGTCAACAACTGGCCGAAAAAGGCATTCCGCTTCTTTATGATGAGGTTGATGACTTTGCCGCCCAGGCTGAAAAAGTGGCGCAAATCTGTGCCGAACATGAGGTAACGGATCTCTTTTACAATTATCAGTACGAAGTGAACGAGCAGCAGCGCGATCGGGCGCTTGAGCGATCGCTGCAGCAGGTAACGTGTCAGGGTTTTGATGACAGCGTGATCCTGCCACCCGGCAGCGTGATGACGGGCAATCATGAGATGTACAAGGTCTTTACGCCGTTCAAAAACGCCTGGCTACGTCGCCTGAAGGAGGGCATGCCGGAGTGCGCATCGGCACCCACCCCGCGGGGAGAGGAAGCGATGCCTGCGCACGCCTCGCCGCTCGATTTCGATTATCCTCAACAGCCCTTTGATGCCGGGCTCTTCCCCCCCACGGAAAAAGAGGCTATTGCCCATCTGCGCCATTTTTGCAAGGAGGGGGCAGGGGAGTATGAAGCTCAGCGCGATTTCCCGGCCATCGAAGGAACCAGCCGTCTTTCCGCTTGCCTGGCCCTCGGGGTGTTATCGCCGCGCCAGTGTCTGCATCGCCTGGTGGCCGAACAGCCCAGGGCGCTGGAGGGGGGACCGGGTGCGGTCTGGCTCAATGAACTTATCTGGCGTGAATTTTACCGTCATCTGATGACGTATCACCCTGATTTATGCAAACATCGGCCATTCATCCGCTGGACAGAACAGGTCGCCTGGCAGCACGATGAAAAGCAACTTCATGCCTGGCAACAGGGGCAAACCGGCTATCCCATCGTCGATGCGGCCATGCGTCAGCTCAATGAAACGGGCTGGATGCACAACCGTCTACGCATGATTACCGCCAGTTTTCTGGTAAAGGATCTGCTTATCGACTGGCGTATTGGGGAGCGTTATTTTATGTCTCAGTTGATTGATGGCGATCTGGCCGCCAATAACGGCGGCTGGCAGTGGGCCGCCTCAACCGGCACCGATGCGGCTCCCTATTTTCGCATTTTTAACCCGACAACCCAGGGGCAGAAGTTTGATGCCGACGGCGCGTTTATCCGCCGTTGGCTGCCGGAGCTGGCAAGTTTGCCAGACAAGGCGATTCACGACCCGTGGATCTGGGCGGATAAACAAGGGGTGACCCTCAACTATCCGCGTCCGGTTGTCGACCATAAACAGGCGCGCGCCGCCACCCTGGCAGCCTATGAAGCTGCCCGTAAAGCGTAAGAGAGTGATGATGAAGAACAGCGAACTGGAAAGCCTGATTAACGACAAACTCAACAGCGCCAAATTTAGCGACTACGGCCCTAATGGTCTGCAGGTCGAAGGGCGCGAGCAGGTACAGAAAATTATTACCGGCGTGACCGCCAGCCAGGCGCTGCTGGATGAGGCCGTGCGCCAGAATGCGGATGCGGTGATCGTGCATCATGGTTATTTCTGGAAAAACGAAGCGCCGATTATCCGCGGCATGAAGCGTAACCGTTTAAAAACGCTGCTGGCCAACGATATCAACCTGTACGGCTGGCACCTGCCGCTCGATGCCCACCCGGAGCTGGGCAACAACGTCCAGCTGGCACAGCTACTGGGCATTACGGTGATGGGCGAAATTGAAGAGCTGCTGCCCTGGGGCGAACTGGCGATGCCGGTACCGGGTCTGGAGCTGGCCTCCTGGATTGAAGCGCGTCTGGGACGTCGCCCGCTCTGGAGTGGTGATACCGGGCCGGATCTGGTGAAACGCGTCGCCTGGTGCACCGGCGGCGGACAGGGCTTTATCGACAACGCGGCCCGTTTCGGGGTGGATGCGTTTATCACCGGTGAAGTTTCGGAGCAGACTATCCACTCCGCCCGCGAGCAGGGGTTGCATTTTTATGCCGCAGGACACCACGCCACCGAACGCGGCGGTATCCGTGCGCTCAGCGAGTGGCTGACTGAAAATACTGACCTGGATGTCACTTTTTTTGATATCCCTAACCCAGCCTGATGAGAGGTGCTTAAGTGCAGCGAGCGCGTTGTTATCTGTTAGGCGAGACCGCCGTGGTGCTGGAGCTGGAACCTCCCGTCACCCTGGCGACGCAAAAAAGGATCTGGCGTTTAACCCAGCGGCTCGGGGAAATTCCGGAGGTGGTGGAAGCGATTCCCGGTATGAATAACATCACCGTGGTATTACGCAACCCACACTCGGTGGCGCTGGACGCCATTGAACGGCTGCAACGCTGGTGGGAAGAGAGCGAGGCGCTGGAGCCTGAGTCGCGCGCTATCGAGATCCCGGTGGTCTACGGCAAAAGCGCCGGGCCCGATCTCGGTGAAGTGGCCCGTCATGCGGGGTTGTCGGAGAAACAGGTTGTCGAGCTTCACGCATCAGTCGATTACGTGGTCTGGTTCCTGGGCTTCCAGCCGGGATTCCCCTATCTGGGAGGTTTGCCAGAAAAGCTGACCACGCCACGTCGCGACGAACCCCGTCTGCAGGTGCCTGCCGGTTCCGTGGGCATTGGCGGCGCGCAGACCGGAATTTATCCGCTCGCGTCCCCCGGCGGCTGGCAACTGATTGGGCATACCTCGCTGCCGCTGTTTGATCCGCGTCTGGATGAGCCGGTCCTGCTGCGTCCTGGCGATACTGTGCGCTTTGTCCCGCAAAAGGAGGGGGTATGTTAAAGGTTATTCGTGCCGGGCTATACACCTCCGTGCAGGATGGCGGGCGGATTGGCTTACGCCAGTCGGGCATCAGTTATTGTGGCGCGCTGGACAAACCGGCTTTGCAGATTGCCAACCTGCTGGTGGGCAACGCACCCGACGCCGCCGCGCTGGAGATCACGCTCGGCCAGTGCTGTTTTGAATTTGAACAGGACGGCTGGTTTGCCCTGACGGGGGCAGGCTGTGATGCGAAGCTCGACGACGCGGCGGTCTGGACGGGGTGGCGTCTGCCGGTGAAAGCCGGGCAGCGGCTGACCCTGAAGCGCCCTGTACACGGTATGCGCAGCTATCTGGCCATTGCCGGGGGCATTGACGTTCCGCAGGTGATGGACTCCTACAGCACCGATCTCAAAATTGGTATGGGCGGTTTTGAAGGCCGGCTGCTAAAAGATGGCGATTGCCTGCCGATTTGCCCGGGTGGCCACTCATTTATGGAGGCGCAGGGGGTAAAACAACTGCTCTGGAATAACCGTGTGCGCGCGTTGCCGGGCCCGGAATATCATGAATTCGATCAGGCCTCGCAGGATGCGCTCTGGCGCTTGCCCTGGCAGCTCAGTCCGCAAAGTAACCGTATGGGCTACCGCCTGCAGGGGCAGAAACTGCAGCGCACCACCGACCGTGAAATGGTGTCGCATGGTCTGCTGCCGGGGGTGATCCAGGTGCCGCATAACGGTCAGCCGATCATACTGATGAACGATGCCCAGACCACCGGCGGTTATCCACGCATCGCCTGCATTATTGAAGCGGATATGTATCATCTGGCGCAGATCCCGCTGGGACAGCCGATTCACTTTGTGCCCTGTACCCTGGAAGAGGCGCTGGAAGCGCGACGTGTACAGAAGCAGTATCTCGAACAGCTGGCATGGAGGTTACATGAGCGTGATTGATTTAAACGCCGATTTAGGCGAGGGGTGCGGCAGCGATGCCGCCCTGCTGCAGCTCGTTTCGTCCGCCAATATCGCCTGCGGTTTTCACGCCGGGGATGCCGAAACCATGCTCACCTGCGTGCGTGAAGCGCTGAAAAATGGCGTAGCCATCGGGGCGCATCCCAGCTTCCCGGATCGGGAAAATTTTGGCCGCACGGCAATGACCCTGCCGCCGGAGACCGTCTACGCCCAGGTGTTGTATCAGATTGGTGCCCTGGCGGGGATGGTACGCGCAGAAGGGGGGCAGCTACGCCACGTCAAACCCCACGGGATGCTCTATAACCAGGCGGCCAAAGAGCCGATGCTGGCTGACGCTATCGCCCGTGCGGTGCACGCCGCCGATCCCGCGCTGATCCTTGTCGGTCTGGCCGGGAGCGAACTGATCCGTGCCGGGGAGCGTTACGGGCTGGTGACGCGGGAAGAGGTCTTTGCCGACAGGGGATATCAGGCGGACGGTAGCCTGGTGCCGCGAGGCCAGCCAGGCGCGCTGATCGTCGACGAGCAGCAGTCGCTGGCGCAGACCCTGGAGATGGTGCAACACGGTCGGGTGAAAAGTATTACCGGCGAGTGGGCGACGGTGAAGGCGCAAAGCGTGTGCATTCACGGTGACGGTGACCATGCCCTGGAATTTGCCCGACGCCTGCGCAGTGAATTTGCCGCACAACAGATAAAAATTAGCGCGTAGCGCACTTAAAACACAACACAACACAACACAACCAACAGGAACGTCATCATGGCAGAGACGCTAAACCTCTGGCCACTCATCGGTATCGCGGTGATTGTGGTCGGATTTCTTTTACGCTTTAACCCGGTGCTGGTGGTCATTGTCGCCGGGATCGTGACGGGGCTGGCGGCGCAGATGCCGATTGCAACCATCCTCGAAAAATTGGGCGAAGGGTTCCTCAACACCCGTAACCTGCCTTATATCCTGCTGATCCCGCTGGCGGTGATCGGCCTGCTTGAGCGTCACGGGCTGAAAGAGCGCGCCCAGGCGTGGATCGCGAAGATCCGCAGCGCCACCTCGGGCCGCCTGCTGATCGTCTACCTCTTTGTGCGCGAAGCCTCTGCCGCGATGGGATTGACCAGCCTTGGCGGTCATCCACAAATGGTGCGACCGCTGCTGGCGCCGATGGCGGAAGGGGCGGCTGAGCAGAAGTACGGCGAGCTGCCGGGTGCCGTGCGTTATCGTCTGCGCGCCATGTCGGCCGCGACTGACAACGTCGGGCTGTTCTTCGGAGAAGACATTTTTGTCGCCTTCGGGGCCATCATCTTTATGCACAACTTTATGCTGGAGTCCGGAGGGATTCAGACCGAGCCGCTGCACATTGCTTTGTGGGGGATCCCGACCGCGATCTGCGCCTTTGTGATCCATGCCACCCGTCTGTGGCGCCTGGATAAACACCTTGAGCGCGAGCTGGCAAAAACCCTCCGCACGCCGGGAGGTGCCGAATGAATTTCCAGCAAAGCTATCTTTACTGGCTTGCCGGCCTGGTGCTGATTATCGTCGCCTTGATGTCATTTCGCGATAAAGCCAACCCACGCCGTATCACTACCGGGCTGTTCTGGGGCATCTATGGCCTGATGTTCCTGCTCGGTGACTGGACCTATCAGCTGGTGGGCGACAAACGCACGGTGCACATTGCCGTGGGGGCAGCGGTGGTGGCGTTGGCGCTGATTGCCGGCTTCGGCGGCGTGCGTCTGGGAAGCTATCATCAGCGTAAACCAGAAGAGCGTGAAGCCAGCGCCAAACGACTCGGCAACCGGCTCTTCTATCCGGCATTGGCGATCCCGGTGGTGACGGTGGTAGGCGTGCTGATGTTTAACCATATTCCGGGCCTTCAGGAAGCGCTGTTCGGGCCTGGCAACCACTCCACGCTGGTGACGCTCTTCTCGATGACCGTCGGTTCGCTGATTGGCCTGGGCATGGCGGTTAAAATGACCCATGAGAAGGTGCATCAGCCGATTCAGGAGGCGCGCCGTCTGCTGGACTCCATCGGCTGGGCCTTTATTCTGCCGCAAATCCTCGCCACGCTGGGGCTGTTGTTCACCGCGGCGGGCGTCGGGGAGGGGATCTCCTGGCTCACCCAGACCTATCTGGCTGTCGATAGCCGCTTTATCGCCGTGGCGGTCTACGCCATCGGGATGGCGCTGCTGACCATGGTCATGGGCAACGCCTTTGCCGCCTTCCCGATCGTGACGGCAGGGATTGGTATTCCGATCCTGGTACTGCAGCACGGCGGTAACCCGGCGGTAATGGCGGCGATCGGGATGTTCTCTGGCTACTGCGGCACTCTGATGACGCCGATGGCGGCAAACTTCAATATCGTGCCGGCAGCGCTGCTGGAGTTGCCAGATAAAAATGCGGTAATTAAGGCGCAGGTGCCGACAGGCGTGCTGTTGCTGATTGCCAACGTTTTCTTACTCTACTTCCTGATGTTCTTGTAAGGAGAGACGATGCAAACCGTATTAGTGACCGGTTTCGAACCCTTTGGCGGCGAGACCGTAAACCCTTCCTGGGAAGTGGTAAAACAGCTTGAAGGGATGACCATTGAGGACTGTCGCGTGGTGACGCGGCAGTTGCCGTGCGTGTTTGGCGAGTCGCTGGCGGTGCTGAACGCGGCCATTGATGAACTGCAACCGTCGGTGATTCTGGCGATAGGGCAGGCGGGCGGCCGCGTGGACATTACCGTAGAACGGGTGGCGATCAACGTCGATGACGCGCGCATTCCGGATAATAAAGGTCAGCAGCCCGTTGACGTGGCGATTGTGCCAGACGGCCCGACGGCATGGTTTAGTTCTCTGCCAATCAAAGCGATGGTGGCAGCCCTGCGTGAGGCAGGCGTTCCTGCTTCGGTTTCCCAGACGGCAGGCACTTTCGTCTGTAATCATGTGATGTATGGCCTGCTGAATACTATCGCTAAGCGGCCAGGCGTGAAGGGCGGGTTTATCCACATCCCTTATCTGCCGGAACAGGCCGCCGCCCATATAGGGGCTCCGAGCATGGCGGCACACACGGTACAGCGAGGCCTTGAGGTTGCCATTGCGGTGGCTATTCGCCAGCAGGTTGACAGTAAAATTACCGGCGGTGCGACACATTAACTAAGGACGATATTATGCCAGAAGGCCCGGTTATCCGCCGTGCGGCGGATAACCTGGAGGCGGCGATCAAAGGCAAACCCCTCACCGGAGCGTGGTTTGCCTTCCCGCAATTAAAGCCCTATGAGTTCCGGCTGCTGGGGCAGACGATCACCCATATCGAAACGCGCGGGAAAGCGCTGCTGACCCATTTCTCTAATCAACTGACGCTCTACAGCCATAATCAACTGTACGGCGTATGGCGGGTGGTGAAAACCGGCGAAACAGTGCAGACCAATCGCGTGCTGCGGGTCAAACTCCAGAGCGACGAGAACACCATTTTGCTCTACAGCGCCTCGGATATCGAGATGCTCACCCCCGAACAACTCACCACCCATCCGTTTTTACAGCGTGTAGGGCCCGATGTGCTGGATCCGCGGTTGACGGTGGAGGTGGTGAAAGCCAGGCTGCTCTCTCCTGCGTTTCGCAATCGGCAGTTTTCCGGGCTGTTGCTCGATCAGGCGTTTCTCGCCGGGCTGGGAAATTACCTGCGGGTGGAGATCCTCTGGGAGGTGGGGCTGGCGGCGCAGCGCAAAGCGTCGCAGCTCAGTGAACCCCAGCTTGATGCGTTATCCCAGGCCCTGCTGGCCATACCGCGGCTCTCTTACCAGACGCGCGGCGTGGTGAATGAGAACAAACATCATGGGGCGTTGTTCCGCTTTAAGGTCTTTCATCGGGATGGGAAACGGTGCGAGCGCTGCGGCGGGGTGATTGAGAAGACGACGGTCTCATCGCGGCCTTTTTACTGGTGTCCACACTGCCAGAAATAAAAAACGCGCCCGGAGGCGCGTTTTTAACATCCTTCGCAGATTACTGCTCAGTGATGTCAGATTTAAAATCACGCTGCTCGTAGCCGGTATACAGCTGACGAGGACGGGCGATTTTCATGCCTTCGCTGTGCATTTCGTTCCAGTGTGCAATCCAGCCCACGGTACGTGCCATGGCGAAGATCACGGTGAACATGGAAGACGGAATACCCATCGCTTTCAGGATGATGCCTGAGTAGAAGTCGACGTTCGGGTAGAGTTTCTTCTCGATGAAGTACGGGTCGTTCAGCGCGATGTGTTCCAGCTCCATCGCCACTTCCAGCAGATCATCTTTGGTACCCAGTTCTTTCAGCACTTCGTGGCAGGTTTCACGCATTACGGTGGCGCGCGGGTCATAGTTTTTGTAAACACGGTGACCGAAGCCCATCAGGCGGAAGGAGTCATTCTTATCCTTCGCACGGCGTACGAATTCCGGAATGTGCTCAACAGAGCTGATCTCTTCCAGCATTTTGAGCGCCGCTTCGTTCGCGCCGCCGTGCGCTGGTCCCCACAGGGAGGCGATACCCGCAGCGATACAGGCGAACGGGTTTGCGCCCGAAGAGCCTGCGGTACGTACGGTAGAGGTAGAGGCGTTCTGCTCGTGGTCAGCGTGCAGGATCAGAATACGATCCATGGCGCGTTCCAGTACCGGGTTCACTTCGTACTCTTCACACGGCGTGGAGAACATCATGCGCAGGAAGTTACCCGCGTAGGAGAGGTCGTTACGCGGATAAACGAACGGCTGACCGATGGAGTACTTGTAGCACATCGCGGCCATGGTTGGCATTTTGGACAGCAGACGGAATGCCGCGATATCACGGTGACGTGGGTTATTCACGTCCAGTGAGTCGTGGTAGAACGCTGCCAGCGCACCGGTAATCCCGCACATCACCGCCATTGGGTGAGAGTCACGACGGAACGCATGGAACAGACGGGTAATCTGCTCATGGATCATGG
>ERZ773187.842-NODE-842-length-26712-cov-5.684998_pt1 | contig 26712 bp, 22 predicted proteins | sample MGYA00511242_ERZ773187 | MGnify/ENA primary metagenome ERZ773187 (study PRJEB29015, sample SAMEA2737744) | human gut metagenome | biome: human gut; feature: human-associated habitat; material: faeces | place: China | collected 2012 ...
AGTTTTTACTCTACGGCAGCCTCGCCACCATGTTCGGCTCGCTCTGCTCCTCCCGCCTGCTGGGCCGCTTTGACCGCGTCACCGCCTTCAAGTGGATCATCGTCGCCTACTCGCTGATCAGCCTGCTGATTTTTGTGACACCAGCCCAGCATATTGCACTTATTTTTGCTCTCAACATTCTGTTCTTATTCGTGTTTAACACCACCACACCGCTGCAATGGCTGATGGCTTCTGATGTTGTCGATTATGAAGAGAGCCGCAGCGGGCGTCGTCTGGACGGACTGGTGTTCTCAACCTATCTCTTCAGCCTGAAAATTGGTCTGGCTATCGGCGGAGCGGTCGTTGGCTGGATCCTGGCGTTCGTTAACTATTCCGCCAGTAACAGCGTGCAGCCGGATGAGGTACTGAGCACGATAAAAATTCTTTTCTGCGTTGTGCCTGTGGTTCTCTACGTTGGCATGTTCATCATGTTGTCGCTCTACAAGCTGTCCGATGCGCGAGTGGAGGCGATAAGCCAGCAGCTTATTAAACGCCGGGCCACGCAGAGTGAGGAACTCCCTGCCGCCGCCACAGCTATATCCCATTAACAGGAGGTTACCATGTACACTATCACCAACCCGATTCTGACAGGTTTCAATCCGGACCCTTCGATCTGCCGCCAGGGTGAGGATTATTACATCGCCACCTCAACGTTCGAGTGGTTTCCGGGCGTACGTATCTACCACTCGCGCGATCTAAAAAACTGGACGCTGGTGAGCACTCCGCTCAATCGCGTATCGATGCTGGATATGAAAGGAAATCCAGATTCGGGCGGTATTTGGGCTCCCTGTCTGAGCTATAGCGACGGAATGTTCTGGCTGCTGTATACCGATGTGAAAATCGTTGATTCACCGTGGAAGAATGGCCGTAACTATCTGGTTACGGCACCTTCGATTGAGGGGCCATGGAGTGAGCCTATCTCGATGGGTAACGGCGGCTTTGATCCTTCACTGTTTCACGACCGCGATGGGCGTAAATACTATATCTATCGTCCATGGGGGCCGCGTCATCACAGTAATCCGCACAATACTATTGTGCTGCAAGAGTATTTTCCGGCGACCGGGGAGCTTGCAAAACAGCGCAAAACATTGTTTACCGGGACCGCGCTGGGTTATACCGAAGGCGCTCACCTCTACTATAAAGACGGTTGGTACTATTTGATGGTGGCGGAAGGGGGCACCAGCTACGAACATGCGGTGGTTATCCTGCGGTCCAGGCAGATTGACGGCCCATATGAACTTCACCCAGAAGTGACGATGATGACCAGCTGGCATACACCGGAAAACCCGCTGCAAAAAAGCGGTCATGGTTCGATGCTGGAAACGCATACCGGCGAATGGTATATGGCCTGGCTGACCAGCCGCCCTTTGCGCTTACCCGGCGTGCCGCTTCTTGCTTCTGGCGGACGTGGATATTGCCCGCTGGGACGCGAAACGGGCATCGCTCGCGTCGGCTGGCGTGACGGCTGGCCGTATGTCGAAGGCGGTAAACACGCGCCATTAACGGTTCCCGGGCCGAAAATGACGGAATGTGCGACCGTGAACAATGGCGACTGGCGCGATGACTTTACGCATGGTGCGCTGGATCCTGAGTGGCAAACCTTACGTATTCCCTTTGACGAGACGTTAGGCTCTCTGAGCGCGCGTCCCGGTTTTTTACGTCTTTATGGGCATGACTCTTTGAATTCAACTTTTACGCAGGCTACGGTTGCTCGCCGCTGGCAGCACTTCACATTCCGCGCCGAAACGCGGATGCAGTTTTCGCCCGTTCACTTTCAGCAGAGCGCAGGGCTGACGTGCTACTACAACAGTAAAAACTGGAGCTATTGCTTTGTGGATTTTGAAGAGGGGAGAGGCAGAACGCTGAAGGTTTTACAGCTCGACCATAATGTTCCTTCTTGGCCGCTGCATGACGATCCCATTGTAGTACCGGAACACGTAGAAAGTATCTGGTTACGGGTCGATGTGGACAAGCTGGTATATCGCTATGCCTATTCTTTTGATGGCAAGCAGTGGCATACGGTACCGGTAACGTATGAGGCGTGGAAACTTTCGGATGATTATGTCGGCGGACGTGGTTTCTTTACCGGCGCCTTTGTGGGCCTGCATTGCGAAGATATCAGCGGTGATGGTTGCTACGCTGATTTCGACTATTTTACCTACCAGCCGACGGTAAAGTAGGCATTTAGCCCGGGTAACCCAGCGCGCGCGAAAGCTGGAGCCCGGCTTCCTGAAGCTGCTGGCGAAAACTCGCCAGCTCTTCATCGTTCACCCGCGAGGTCAGCGTTGAGAGGCTTAATGCCGCAATGACGCGCGATTCATGGTTCCAGATAGGGACTGCCACGCAGCGGACGCCCTGTTCATTTTCTTCGTTATCAAACGCGTAACCTTGCTCGCGGGTCAGTGCCAGCGTTTTCCGTAGGGCTTCTGCGGAGGTAATGGTGGCGGGAGTGTAGGCGGTGAAGCAATAATCGATCAGCAGCGTCTCCAGTTCCTCTTTGCTAAGCCATGCCACCAGAACTTTGCCTATTGCCGTTGCGTGGACTGGCAGGCGACGGCCAATACGGGAGTAAGCGATGGCAGCTAGCTTGCCTTCGATTTTTTCAATATAGACACCCTCGCGTCCATCAAGGATGCCGAGGTGAGTGGTCTGGCCGGTGCGTGAAGAGAGCTCAGTCAGCCAGCCTTTCGCTTTCTGGCGAATATCCATGGTACCCACGACAAAGTAACCCCGTTCAACCAGCTTCATGCCAAGCCGATATTTACCGTTTTCAGGGTTTTGATCGATATATCCATGCAGCTGTAGCGTTTTGAGCAGAGAGTGAAGGGTGCTTTTACTCAACCCCATTTGTTTGCTGATGTCGGTAATTTTTAGCTCTGTCGTCTGTTCATTGAACAGATTCAGGATCTGTAACGCGCGTTCAACAGATTGAATAATTGGCATGATTTACAACCATCTCCCTGGATTTATGAGGCAACGTACCCGTTTGACCGTTAAAAATCAATCCAGGGCGCGGCACTTTGGCCTGGGGAAGAGTTATTTTGGAACCGGCGTTTTAACCGGTCGCTTCCAGCAGCAGTAAATCCATCAGCAGGACCAGATTTGACTCAAAGGAGGTGACGCCTGAGGCCTCCGCAGCAAAATGTACCGCTTCGTCATACAGCGCAAAGTGCAGATCGGCGATGCCAGCAAGGGTATTGGCTGATGCGCGGGTAAACGCGACCACCGTCATGCCGATATTTTTTGCTATCCGCGCTTTATCAAGTACCTGTTCTGTTTCACCACTGCGCGACACCGCGATAAACACCTGATACCGTGCGGCATTGCTTAAGAAAATATTGCGGCTATCGCCGGGTCCGGAGATAAACGCCGTTTTGCCCAACACCTGAAGCTTCTTTGTCAGATATTCCGCAAAAAGATAAGAAAATCCGGCGCCATAGAGAAAAAAACTCTCCTTTTCGCGCAGCAACGAGCAAAAGCCATCACGTTTGTCCGCGGTGACCCAGTGAAAAGTTTGCTGATAGTTAGCGATAAATTGGTTGAAAAGACCGGGCAAATCCGCGGCGATTTGTGTTTGAGGAGCAATGTGAGGCGTTTCAGAGAGCAACTGCTTGCAGTGCCAGATAAATTCGCTGTAGCCGCTAAAACCCAGTTTCTGACACAAACGCATAATGGTAGCGGTAGAGACGAAAGTGGCCTTTGCCAACTGGCGAACGGTGATATTGCCGATCAGCAGGGGATGTTCAGTAAGGTACGACAACACCCGATATTCCGCGCGGGTCAGGGCGTTACCGCGCGTTAAAAGCGTCGCCAGCCGGTTACTCATTTCACAACCTGAATGGTGGGGATGAAAAGCAAGATCACCTCTGGAGATTAAAGGGTTACCCGAGACCCGGCTTTCGAAATAGCGTTAACTGCCCTTCATAAACGCGGGGGTGACGTTAGCCTGTGCAGAGATTGTCGTTTTTTTTTGCGCTGCCGACAAGCGGCTCAGGACTGAGCCGCGTTAAAAGCCGTTTTTATATCGCTTCACCCTCGCGCCAGGCTCTATGCAGGGCGGGCCAATACTCGCGGTTGGCGTCGATCATCTCGTCAAGGATTGCTTTCGCATGCGCCATTGTCGGGACGGTGCGATTGAGCGTAAAGGCTTGCAGCGCTTTTTCGTAGCTGCCTTCAATTGTCGCTTCCACCAGCAGCTGTTCTGATGCCAACTGCTGCTGAAGTAAGGTTTGATGGAATAGCGGCACCTGGCCCACACGGATAGGTTCCGGACCTTCTGAGGTGATGTAGGCAGGGATCTCAACTACCGCATCGTAGGGCAGGTTGCTTATTGCGCCCCGGTTTTCGACCATCACCAGATGTCGTTGATGCAGGTTGAACGCCAGGGAGCGGGCAACGTCAACGATGAATTCGCCGTGTACTCCGACATGAAACGCATCCGACAGGATACCGGTGCGCTGATACTCTTCGGCGGCGGCAAACAGTTTTTTCTCCCGGCCGTTCATTACTTCATTCGCACGGGTGTAGTCAGGATCCTGATGTTCGACAATCTGGTTTGGCATCAGGTAGTACTGTAAATAGGGGTTTGGCAAATAGTCTGGGAAATTATCCATAATTGGCTGGATATTTCGCCATGTTTTCACCCACGACGGGTCGGAGTGCTGAGGGTCAGTTTTCGCGGCATCTTCAGTTAATAAACCGAATTTGGCGATATGGCGACGTAGCTCCGGCAGTTTATCTTCGCCATCGACCAGAACGCGGGTAAACCAACCAAAATGGTTCAGACCGAAGTAATCGACCTCTAGCTTATGGCGATCGACGCCAAGGATCGCGCCCATATTTCGCATCGCCGCGACCGGCATATCGCAGATGTTGAGCACTCGCGCATTCGGTCGCAGTCGGCGTACGCCTTCGGCTACGATGGCCGCCGGATTGGAGTAGTTAACAATCCAGGCTTTTTCATGCGCATAGCGGGTCACAAAATCAATCAGCTCAACCATCGGCAGGATAGTACGTAAACCGTAAGCTAACCCGCCCGGCCCGCAGGTTTCCTGGCCGACAACGCCGTGACGCAGCGGGATTTTTTCATCCTGCTCGCGCATTTTATACTGGCCCACGCGCATTTGAGCGAAGATGAAATGTGCGCCGCTGAAGGCGGCCTCGGGATCGGTTGTCACGCTAAAGCGGATGGTTGCGCTATGGTCTCGTATCACTTTCTCAACAACCGGCGCGATGGTATTTTGCCGCTTTTCATCAATATCATAGAGGCGGATTTCCGCCAGCGGAAACTCGCTCAGCCGCACCATCAGGCTTTTTACGATGCCTGGAGTATAGGTACTGCCGCCTCCGGCAATGGTCATAATGAACGGGGGTTTAAACATGATTATCTCCTTCAGAGAAACATCTCAACGGCTTCTCGCATTTTCTTGACGTGCAGTCCGTAGACCACCTGGACGTTATTACCTTGCTTGATGATGCCTTTCGCGCCTGTTGCCTTGAGCGCGGGTTCATCAATGATGTCGACATCTTTCACGGTGACGCGTAAACGGGTGTAGCAGTTATCAACGACGTCAATATTTTGACGCCCGCCAAGACCAGCGATAATTGTTTCGCCCAGTCCGTCGTTTTTTCCTTTGGCCTGATACTCTTGTTTGCTATACAGCCGCGTCTCCTGTTGATCATCCTCACGGCCCGGCGTCTTCATATTGAATTGAAGGATCAGGAAGCGGAATACGACAAAATAGAGCGCGAACATAATGAGACCGACGCCGATATACATCGGCCAGTTTGACTTCTCGGTGCCCAGCGGGAGGTTATAAAGAATGAAATCGATAATGCCATTCGCGCCGATCGCATGAACGCCAAACAGCGAAAAGAGCATCATGCCGAGGCCGGTCAGCACGGCATGGGCAACAAACAGCAGCGGGGCAACGAACAGGAAAGAAAACTCAATAGGCTCGGTCACGCCGACCAGCAGGGAGGTCAACGCTGCCGGGATAAGTATTGCTTTTGCTGCGGCTTTACGCTCTGGCTTTGCGATCAGGTACATCGCCAGCGCGGCGGCAGGCAGGCCGAACATTTTGCTGATGCCGCGAGCATCCCAGACCACCGTGCTGCTGAGCTGTTTGACCTGCGGGCAGGCCATTTCGGCGAAGTAAATATTACGTGCGCCCTGATAAACCGTGCCGCATACCTCCTGTGTTCCGCCCAGTTCGGTATAAAGGAAGGGGGTATAGACCAGATGATGCAGTCCTGTCGGCACCAAAATACGCTCAAGAAACCCGTAAATCGCTACACCGAAGGGGCCGGAGCCTTTAATCGCCAGGGCCATCGCGCTGATACCGTGCTGAACGAACGGCCACACTTCGCTCATCAGCACGCCAAGCAGCATTGAGACCGGCAGCATGATGATGGCAACGAAGCAGTGGCCAGAGTAGATTGCCATAGCCCCGGAGAACTGCACGGGGGAGTATTTATTGTAGAGATAGCCTGAAAGCGCACCGGTAAGGATCCCGGCGAAGACCCCCATCTCGAGTACCTGAACGCCCAGAACCATGCTCTGACCCGCCGCTTTCATTTGCTCGGGTGCCGCGAGCTTATCCTGTAGCTGAAGCGTGATGTTCATAGCGTTGATAAAGACGATAAATGTCACGAGGCCGATGAGCGCCGCGTAGCCTTTATCGCGCGTGGCCAGGCCAACAGGAATACCCACGGCGAAGATTAGCGCCAGATTCACCAGTACCGATACCGCAGATTTGGCGATTAGCTGGCCAATATTCTGTATGAAAGGATGGCCGAGGAAAGGCAGGTATTCAGCAAGGTTACCGTTACCGAGCACGTTGCCAAAAGCGATAAACAGACCCACTATCGGCAAGATAAGTACCGGTCCATACAGTGATTTTCCAAAGTTTTGTAGGGCGTTCACAGCTCGTTTCATGTTTATCTCTCTTTTAGAACTGCGCACAGGGTGCGTTTCAGGCATAAAATTAGCAGGAGCAGGGGGCGTGAATCTATTTATCTTATTGTTTTAAAAACAAATGACGCGGAAAGTAACATGTAACCTTCCGGGGTGTGAAGGCGGTAACAGTGTCTAAGGTAATGAGTAGCTTAGATTAGTAGAGGTACAAAATTGCGTGAATAACGTGCGTGGGAACAACAAATATTCATTTATAAATCAGTCCGGTGGTGCCGCCAGGCTATTATCGTAAATAGGGTGTTTCTTAAGAAGAAATTCTTTCGGGTGTGCATATGAGCGAGTGTCTATCTTGTAGTGCAATCATTGTGGATGACCATCCCCTGGCGCGCATGGCCATTCGTAGCGTGCTGGAAAAGCAGCGCATTACCATTATCAACGAGTATGAAGACGGGGCAGCGGCCCTAAAGGCGTTGGCAAAAACGGTGGTGGATATTGTCGTTGTGGACGTTGAAATCCCCGGTATTAATGGCGTTGAGCTGGTGGAAAAACTCAGAGCACAGGGTTTTACCGGGATATTAATTGTGGTGTCAGCAAAAAACGATCGTTATTACAGTAAACGCTGCGCTCAGGCGGGGGCGAACGCTTTTATTAGTAAAAGACAGGATATGGATAATATTCTGGCGGCGATTAATGCAGCGCATAATGGTTATAGCTATTTTCCTTTTTTCCTCGAAGAACCGACGGTTGCGCTAACGGATAGCCAACGTCTGGAATCACTCTCGGCGCAGGAAATGAAGGTGATGAGTTATATGCTAAGCGGCTTAGACAATTCGCAGATTGGCGCAGCCATGTTTATTAGCGCTAAAACGGTGAGTACTTATAAAACGCGGCTGATGGAAAAGTTAGGCTGTAAATCGTTGGTCGAACTCCTCTCCTTTGCCCATCAAAATAAGCTGACCTGACGATGAAAGCGTGGCGCGCAATACTCCTTATTATCTGGATAGTTAGCGCTCATGGCGTTCATGCGCAGGGCGAGTCTCCGGTTGAACTGGAGCTGTCTGGCTACAGCTACATCACGCCGGTTCCGGTTTATTTGAGCGAGGATGACAGGCGGTGGCTGCAGCAGAAAAGAGCGCTACGCGTGGGGGTTTATCTACCGGGACAGCCTCCGCTGGTGCAAACCACGCTTACCGGACGCTACCGGGGAATGAATGCGGATTATTTGACGCTAATCCACTACTCGCTGAATATCCGCATTACCGTGCTGGGGTATCAAAATCGCGCCGATGCGATTCGCGCACTTAGGGCGGGTGAAATTGATACGGTGCTGACCGGCCTTGATACCCGGCCCTCTGTGGAAGAGGGGATCCAGCTTTCTGCTTCACTGGTCCATTCCTGGCCGGGGCTGGTGACTTCTCTGGCAAACGTCATGGCCCCCTTACACAGCCCGCAGAGTACGCGCGTGGCGGTTGTTGAAGGTTACCCTGATGCTGATTTTATTCATCAGGCGTTTCCGAATGCCGAGATTGCCAATTACGCCAATTATCAGGAAGCGCTGAGCTCTGTTGCCTACGGGCAAAATGCGTGGTTTATGGGGGACTCGCTGACCACCAGTACCTGGCTGTCGCAGGAGTTCAGCCTGGCGTTGAGTACAGTTAAATTCTGGTCTTCGCCGCAGAAAACGAGCCACTTTTTATTTTTACCAGCGCAGGCGCGTTTGCGGAAGATTATTAACAGCACCATCAGCGCGATAGATGAAAATCTCCACGGGCAAATTGCGCAGTCGACGATTGATAAAGGCAATCTCTCTTTTCTACTTGAACCGCTCAATCTCACCGCGCGTGAAAAGCAGTGGTTAAAGAGTCACAAGACGCTGCGGGTGATTATTAATCCATGGTTTGCGCCGTATACCATGGCCGATAGTAATCAGGAAATACGTGGGGTGATAGGGGATATTCTTAATCTGATCGGTCTGCAAACGGGAATGCAGTTTGAAACGGTTGTCGTCAAATCGAATGAAGATATGATTTCTGAGATGAAAAAGGGCAACTGGCATATTGTACAGGCTGCTACCTATGATTTGAGCCGCGAAAACGATCTCTCCTTTACCCATCCTTTTATTACCACCCAGTTTGTCATCGTGGTCAGAAAGGAGGATGCACAGGAAACCGCGCTTCAGCCGGGGACCCGGGTGGCAATCAGCGCCGATCACACTCTACTGATGAAAATGAAAACCCGTCATCCGAATATCCACTGGGAGGAAGTCGAGAACTCCAGCGTAGCCTTAAATCTTGTTGCAACAGGGAAGGTTGATGCCGCGATTTCCAATCAACTGACCGCTCGCTACCTTAGCGAGCACTATTATCCTGACCAGCTAGCGTGGCTTCCGCTAGCGGAAGCACAGCCAGCGGCAATCAGTTTTGGTGTTCCTCGTTCTGAGCCTGAATTAAGGCAGATTCTTGATAAAGCGCTTGATGATATTCCGCAGAAAGAAGTTTTGCAGATTGTCAGTAAGTGGATACGCCTGCCGGACGTCCGAATAGATACCTGGGAGCTATATAACCGGCCTTTCTATCTGGTGGCTGCTCTCGCAGCTTTGCTGGTGGTAAGTGCTTTACTCTGGGTGGCCTACCTGGCACTGCAAGTTCGCAGAAGAAAGGCATCCCAGCGTTTACTCGAGATTGAAAAAAACAAAGCCCAGAAGGCAAATGAAGAGAAGCGTGAATTCCTTTCTTACATGAGCCACGAGATCCGCACGCCGGTTAGTGCGATTGTCGGATTTCTGGAACTTCTGCAGCAGTCTACTACCCACCTCACGCCTGCCGATAAAGCGTCGGTCGAGCATGCCGCGATGGCTTCACGCTCATTGCTAAAACTGATTGGTGAGATTCTTGACCTCGAAAAGATAGAGTCTGGGTTACAAGAGGTGGTTGTGAAGTGGGTGCATACGGATGCCCTGATAAGAGAAAAAATATTGCTCTTTACTGCACTTGCCGCGCAAAAGGGAATAGCGCTGTGCTACGAATCGCATCTGGAACCCAAAGAAGCCATGCAGCTTGATCCTCAGTTGTTGGGACAGGTGCTGACCAACGTGATTGGTAATGCGGTGAAGTTCACCCGTGATGGGCGCGTTCAGGTGTCGGCGAGAAAGCGCGATCGCACGCTGACGATCTCGGTGAGTGACACAGGGCCAGGGATCGGAAGCGAAGAACAAAAGTCCCTGTTTATGCCCTTCAGCCAGGGGAATGTGGGGGAACTTCATCGTGGTTCTGGCCTGGGGCTGGCGATTTCGAGAGCGCTGATGCAGCAAATGGGAGGGACAATTGATCTGCACAGTGAGCTTAATCGGGGGACCCGCGTGGTGCTAAGCCTGCCAGTGCAAACGTCATATGATGCCATTCCTGAATCCGTTGCAACCGAGCCTTCATCGTCGGTCATTGACAGAGCGCTGCGAGTATTAATCGCTGACGATCACCCCTCCAGCCGTCTTCTACTCAAACGCCAGCTCGCCAACCTGGGTATTGCTGCCGATGAAGCCGGAAATGGTGAAGAGGCGTTACGCTATCTCCAGCAGGACCATTACGACCTGGTTATTACCGATCTCAATATGCCGGTGATGGATGGAATCACCTTGACCCGGCAGGTGCGAGGATTTGATAGCAAGCTGCCTATCTGGGGACTGACTGCGACGGCACAGCAGCATGAACGTGAACGTTGTCTTGCGGCGGGAATGACGGGATGTCTTTTTAAACCGATTACGCTTGCGCAAATTTCTCGACTGTTAGCCGAAGTGAGCGAGACGAGCCGGGCTGCGTTTGATGAGAAGCGGCTGGCGGTGCTGGCGCAAGGCAATCGGTCGCTGATGCTCACGGCTCTGCGCGATGCGCAGCGGGAAAATCGACGCGATCTGGAGGCCGCCCGAGTGGCCGCTCGCGAGGAGAACTATCCATCTGTGAAACATCATATTCATCGCCTCAACGGTACTGCCCAGCTTCTGGGGGCTAATGAATTGGTCAATATTGCCCAACGGCTTGAAGACCGGCTGCCCGATGCTATTTCGACGACAGAACTTATCAACGTTTTGGACCAAATAGAAAGTTCGCTTAATAAGCTGGAACAGTCCATCGAATGTTTCCAGTCATAATCTCTTGTCCTACATCTGTAGGCCCTTCCTGACAGAATTATCAGCGTTCGCTGATGTTACCCTGCGGTTAACCAGGTAAAATTAGCCCTGTTCCGACGCAATATATTTCGTTAACTGTTAAGGGAATATTGTCTAAGAAAAATCTAAAATCATGGTTATTACAGGTTCTGGCTATCAAAGACTAATAGATCATTAAGTTGCACCTATGCATTGTGCTAGTTTTAAATTCCATATTTTTATTTATTGTTGGATTTTTGGTTTGGCCATTAGCGCTCTTTATGGATTAATAATCCATGAAAGATGAAAAGATAGTAGAAACGATCGTTTTTAACTTAATAAGTGAAAACCATTACTTTTATGCTGTCATAAAAAAATATTTTCTGTAAATTTTACATCGAAACACGAAAGGGATTACAGACGCTAAATAACAAAGAGGATTATGTCGGAAAGGTAAGTTTTATGGATTTGTCAGACGCCATTTTTTCTGATGATTACTTTTTTATCGTCGGCATCTGTGCGTTGTTAACGCCGGAGTTGATTGATGAAAATTACTATATTATAGATATTGAAACGATAAACCTGTCAGAGGTGCGAAAGCACATATTTCCCGGCAGAAAAGTTATTGCGTTTATTACCAATGATCTTGACTATTATGCATTAATGCATCTGCCGGATTTCATTTTTATTGATAAAAAATGTCGATTGAATGAGATCCCCTCATGTTTACTGGTTAAGAATTCAAGATATAACTATAGAGTGAAATATTCACTTTCTCGTCGTGAGAAAGAAGTGCTCTCTTGTATGCAGAAAGGCCTGGATGCTAAAGAAATTGGTATTGAGCTAGGGATGACGATGAAAACGTTTTATACCCATCGGCGCAGTCTGATATTTAAGCTTCAGCAGAACAATCGCGTTTCGCTGTATCAAAATATTGTGCGCAGCGAATCCTATAAGTTAAGCACTTGCGAATATAACTGAGTGTTGTCACTCGTTAAAAATTTATGGAGGTGAAAGCTACAAAGATTTTTTAGGATTGCTTATTTATTTTCAAAAATTTAATTAATTATCTGGAACTTATATATGAAAAAGATTGCACTGATTTCTGCACTTATGTCTCTGTCCGTATTTCAGGCTGCAAATGCCGCTGACGGAGTTATCAATTTTACCGGAAACATTACGGGGACAGCCTGCGTGGTTGATACTTCCGCTATTTCTCAACCTGTTGATCTCGGCACTATCTCTACCACGGCATTTACCGGTGGTAATGGTGCTACGGCGGCGGCGAAGCGCTTTAACATTGTGCTGAAATCCTGCCCTGCCAGCGTTTCCAGCGCCAGCATTCGTTTTGATGGTACCACCAGTGCCGCGAATCCTTCTATTCTGGCTCTTAGCAACGGGCAAACTGCATCGAATGTTGGCGTGGCCCTTTATGAGCAGGATAGCACGACGCTTATTCCAGTAGGCTCCACCTCGGCAAGCGTGACTTTGCTGGAAGATGTGAATAATACCCTGACCTACTTCGCTAAATATATGGCGACGGGCGCAGTTGGTGCAGGAACAGCAAATTCCTCAACGTCATTTACCGTAACTTATCAGTAACCGCAGGGCCCTTTGTGGCCCTGATTTAGTCTCTCAGGATCTCTTCATGTTTCGGAAAGTATTAAAAAAAATCGCTGTGAGTTTGTTACTTATCTCAACAAGCGCCATCAGTGGTGTGGAAATTGGTGGCACCCGATTAATTTATAATGGCACTGGTCATCAAGCGGCGATCAGCGTAAGTAACCCAGATAATACACCCTATTTAATTCAGTCATGGGTCAGTAAAAATGAGAACAGTGATGATGGTGATAGCCTTTTTGTCACTACGCCGCCGCTATTTAAATTAAATCCACATGCGCAGAATTCTGTACGTGTGATGTTAGCCGGTAACGCTGTACCTCAAGACCGCGAAAGCGTGTATTGGTTGAATATTAAATCAATACCTTCTTCGTCGGCGGAGGCGAAGAATGAGTTGTTGATTGCTGTAAAAAGTAAAATGAAACTTTTTTATCGCCCGGCAGGATTAAAAGGCGACCCTTCATTAGCTTATCAGCAATTAACCTTTTCCACCGCGGGTGGAAAACTCAGTGTGCATAATCCGACTCCTTATAGCGTGTCGCTTTATGATGTAAAAGTTAATGGTAAAGAATTAGCAAAACCTCCAATGGTTTTACCATTCCAGACGCTATCGCTACCTCAGACAACAGTAGCGAGTGGTGAAGTATCGTGGCGTGCGATAAATGACTTTGGAGGCGTTACGGCTCAACATAAATTTAAAATTTAGGTTAATTATTCATGCTCCAGTTTAATACGATGTCAGGTTGTGCAAAATTAACTCAGTTAGCTGCGCTTATTTATTTATGCATTTATGTCCCAGCGCTACTGGCTGAGGATTATTTTGCCCCGGATTTTATTGAAACTCGCGGAAATCTTCCTCGTGATGTTGATATCTCCCGTTTTAGCAAAGCCGACGGGCAGATGCCCGGCGTGTATCATGTCGATGTTTATCTCAACGGAAATTACGTCGACTCGCGCGACATCGTATTTGTCAGTCATGAAAGCGATTTAATGCCAGTGCTGACCCGTGCAGATTTTACGCAATGGGGCGTGAAGCCAAATGCGCAGCCCAACTGGATGGCGTTGGATGAATCAGCGACGGTTGAAAATATCAGCAACCTACTGCCCGGTAGTCAGCTTCATTTTCAGTTTAATGGAATGCGGCTTGAGCTCTCCGTTCCCCAGGAGTATCTGCGACGGGATCCTCAGGGTTCGGTATCACCGGCTCAGTGGGACGATGGACTAAATATGCTGTTTTTGAACTATAACTTTTCCGCCGCCAATAACCATGGCGGCACTGAATCGCAAAACGATAGTTATTTAAACCTGCGTAGTGGCATTAATGTCGGACCCTGGCGGCTGCGTAATTATTCAGCCTATAACAACAACAACGGAATGAGTCGCTGGAACACCATTGCTACCTCCCTTGAGCGGGATATAAAAACGCTGAAGAGCCAGTTTAGCGCGGGTGATGGGTATACCCAGTCCGGGGTCTTCGACAGCGTAAATTTTCGTGGTGTTCAGCTCTATTCGGATGACTCAATGCTGCCAGAAAGCGTACGCGGGTTTGCTCCCGTGGTGCGCGGTATCGCACAAAGTAACGCCCAGGTAACCATACGTCAGGGTGGCAACATTATCTGGCAGTCGTATGTTCCGCCAGGCCCTTTTGTGATTGACGACCTATACCCCACTGCCGCCAGCGGCGATCTTGACGTGGCGGTACGTGAAGCGGATGGCTCGGTACATCAGTTTATCCAGCCCTTTTCCGCGGTACCGGTAATGCAGCGGGAAGGCCAGTTTAAATATGCGCTGGCTGTGGGGCAGTATCGGGCGGCAAATGATCAGGATAAGGAACCAACGTTTTTGCAAACGACTCTGAGCTATGGTTTACCCTGGGATACCACGGTTTACGGCGGAATACTGACTTCAGCAGATTATTGGGCTGGCGCATTAGGAATGGGGAAAGGATTTGGCGACCTTGGTTCGCTCTCTTTTGATACCACATTTGCCCATTCGCAATTACCCGAGAAGACCCAGGAGGGGGTTTCGTTACGCGCGCAGTATGCCAAGGATTTTGCGACAACTGGAACCTCTCTGAGTTTGATGGGCTACCGCTACTCCTCATCGGGCTTTCGTGACTTTCAGGAAGCAAACGGCGATGTGAATCCGTTCCGCATGGTAAGTGATGAAACGCGGCTTGATGACAACTGGCGCTATCAACGTAATAAACGCAGTAAAGCTCAGGTCACGCTGAATCAAAGGCTCGGTGACTGGGGTAACGTAAATCTTTCCGCCTGGCAGCAGGATTACTGGGGAGGTGATAGCGAGCGCAGTGTGAATGTGGGATACAACACCAGCGTTAACAATATCAATTATGGCCTGAACTATAGCTATTCGAAGGGGCCATGGCGCAATGACAACGATCATATTGTCGCTTTTACGATGCAGATCCCGCTGTCACGTTTCTTGTCGGACAGTTGGATGACGCTCTCTGCTAGCAGCAATAAGAAAGGTGATAGCGTTTCGCAGATGGGATTATCCGGCTCTGCATTGGAAGATAAAAACCTGAGCTGGAACGTGCAGCAGGGCTATAACAGCAAAGGCTCCGATACGATGGGCAGCGCTTCCGTCAACTATAAAGGGCGCCATGGAGAGTATCAGCTTGGCTACAGCTATTCTCGTGATAGCCGCCAGCTTTCAGCAGGCGCGATGGGCGGGTTGGTGGTGCATCCATACGGTATCGCCGCGACTCAGCCGCTCGGCGAGACCATGGCGCTGGTAAAAGCGGATAACGCCGCTGGAGTGAAAGTGGCAAACAATGGTGGGGTTTATACCGACAGTAAAGGTTTTGCCGTGGTGCCATATGTGACGCCCTATCGGCAGAACAGTCTATCGCTGGATACCGCCACGTTGAATAACAACACGGATGTTCTCAATGATACTCGTACGGTAGTGCCCACGAAAGGTGCTTTAGCGCTGGCAGATTACCCCACCGTAACGGGATACAAAATCATGCTACAGCTGTCCGGAAAAGAGGTCCCGTTTGGGGCAACGGCCAGCATAAAAAATCGCGATAACCTGACGGATGGCATCGTTGACGAGCGCCAGCGGGTCTGGCTAAACGGCGCACCGGAGAAGGGGACCGTGGAGGTGAGCTGGGCGGGTGAAAGCTGCCGCGCAACATATCAGATAACCTCGTTTTCAGACACCACGCATTACGTTACTGCACCATGCCATTAAGCAGGAGAGAAAAAATGAAACCGATTGTCATCACCCTGTTTTTTGCTGCTCTGGGGATATTTTCTCAAGCTGCTCTGGCCTGGGATTGCACGACCCCAACGCCTTCAACCACCGTCTCGCCGCAGAATATTACGATATCGCGCGATCTCCCTATTGGTGCAGTTATCGGCACTCAGCTTGTGACGCCAACCATCAATGCGTTCAGCTGTTACAACTCTGCTGATGGCGTAATCTCCAATCAGACCTTAGGCGTGATTGCGAACGGCACATTTGATTCGATGGTGAACGGCCGGCGCGTGTATAAAACCAACGTTGCCGGTATTGGCTATGCCATCTCGGGTTCAACGACAAAATGCGCCGGTGGCAGTGCGGCGGTTACCGGCAGCAATACGATCCGGGGCGATATCAATACCGCTAAACTTTGTGAGAACACCAGCGGAATGATTAGCCCGACGTTAAATGGCACCGTAACGGTGACGTTTTATAAAACGGCAACCGAAACCGGATCCGGCACGATAACCGCGAAATCCGTAGGTGCGCTGGTTTTACTGAATAATTCGCTGCTTTGGCAATCCCCTGAGGCGGAGGTCAATATCAACGCCTTCACGGTGACAACTCCGGCCTGTAAGCTGGCGACGGCAGCGATACCTGTTGATATGAGAGAGGTCGATAAACGCGCCTTCAGCGGCAAAGGTTCTACTCCTGGTGACGCCTATACCCAGTCGTTCAATCTCCCGCTCACCTGCAACGCTGGAACCCGGGTTAGCGTCAAAATGGAGGGGAATATTTTTGATGCAACAAGAGGAGTGATCAATACGACCAGCGGCAATAATGCTGCCACGGGCGTGGGCATTCAGTTGCTTTATAATAATCAGCCGATGGCGCTGGGTTCGGATGTCGGCGTAGGGACTTCCTCGGCAAGCGGTGGATTCAGCGTACCTCTAAAGGCGCGTTATTATCAGACTGGGGATAAGATCACTACCGGTACCGCGAACGGCGTGCTGTCATTTACGATGACTTATCAATAACGAGATTGCCGCTTCATGCATGTCTATGTAAGGTGGATTGCTGGGAGCGATTTCATTAGAAAACTGGCCTGTACCGGTTGTACCGCCTGAACCAATACATGGGCTTTGATATCGGTGACGCCTATATTGCCAATTGCAGGAAAAACATCTCTTTCCAGTGAACGCCAGATATCTTCGGCGTAGTCTTCTGTAACGCTGGTTTTCTTGACGTTCCACCAACATTCAGCGACAAGTTTGAACGTGTTGGTCTTTGCTTCCAGGTATTCCTTGCCAGTTCTTTCTGGTGTTCCTGAGGATCGATTTCTTTTACCAGTAATGCACGAGATTCAGCTCTGAGTTTACACGCATCGGAAAGTGAGACAGCAGGGTAGGCGCCGAAGCTTTGCTTGGTTCTCTGCTTTGTTAAGGGGCGATGATAACGGAACTGCCAGAGTTTGCTTCCACTGGATTTGATAAGCAGCTTCAACCCATCACCATCGTATAGCTGGTATGACCTGCCCCCAGGATTAGATACAACTTTCAGTTAGTAATGTCAGTTGGTTTTTCTCCATATTTCCCGTTTCGCCAGCCCGCTGCAAACTCAGCCGGAGTCTGGTAACCCAGCGATGAATGTGGACGGCACTCGTTATAATCCTGCCGCCAGTCATTAATCGTTTTCCTAGCGTGAACTATATCGTTGAACCAGTGCTCATTCAGGCATTCATCTCTGAATCGTCCGTTAAAACTCTCAATAAATCCGTTCTGGGTCGGTTTGCCCGGCTGGATAAGACGCAGTTCCACGCCATGCTCAAAGGCCCATTGATCCAGTGCACGGCAGGTGAATTCCGGCCCCTGATCGGTTCTTATCGTCGCCGGATAGCCACGAAACAGCGCGATACTGTCCAGAATACGCGTGACCTGTACGCCTGAAATCCCGAATGCGGCGGTAATTGTCAGGCATTCCTTCGTGAAATCATCCACACAGGTCAGGCACTTGATCCTACGACCGGTGGCCAGTGCGTCCATAACGAAATCCATCGACCAAGTCAGGTTTGGCGCATCCGGGCGCAGAAGCGGAAACCGTTCGGTCGCCAGCCCTTTACGACGTCGTCTGCGTTTTACGCTCAGCCCATTAAGGTGGTAGATGCGATATACCCGCTTGTGATTGACGTGAAGGCCCTCCCGACGCAGTAACTGCCAGATGCGCCGGTAACCAAAACGTCTGCGCTCAAGCGCCAGCTCAGTGATGCGCCCTGATAAATGCGCGTCAGCAACTGGACGCTGAGCGTCATAGCGGCAGGTCGACAGGGATAAACCTGTCAGTCTGCAGGCTCGACGTTGTGACAGACCGGTCGCATCACACACCAACATTACGGCTTCCCGCTTCTGGTCTGTCGTCAGTACTTTCGACCAAGGGCCACCTGAAGCGCCTCCTTATCCAGCATGGCTTCGGCAAGCAACTTCTTGAGTCGGGCGTTCTCCTCTTCAAGCGACTTAAGCCGCTTTACTTCAGGGACTTCCATTCCACCAAACTTCTTGCGCCAGGTATAGAAGGTAGCGTCTGAAATAGCGTGCTTGCGACAGAGTTCCCGGGCAGAAATCCCGGCTTCGGCCTCACGGAGAATACTGATGATCTGTTCGTCGGAAAAACGCTTCTTCATAGGGATGCCCTCACGTTGCTGATGAAGACATTACTAACATCTCGGTGTATTAATCAACGGGGAGCAGGTCACGAGGCATTGATGGGGTTATGTCCATATAATCTCCTTTGTTTTAAATTTATCGCATTATCCTTATGCTATATTTTATTTGTATTCTGTTGATTTTAAAAGTCAAGCTAAAGGAATAGATATTTGTTTTACACTGTTGAATATGGTCTTGTAGGATGTTTGTTGCTATATAATTATAATGGTAGGTATGGATTTTGTGATTCTAGAAAGAACGTGAGGGTGTAATATCTTAATAACCATTGCAGATTTTTATAAAAGGTAGGTTTTATCTTTGTAATATATTATTTATCCAATAGTCGGAAAGAAGAATCGAGCACTATAAGTAACCTATTGATTTCTTTGTACTTACAACGGTGATCATTTCTGCTTACAGCTACACCGCACGGGGAGGTGTTGGTAGTAAAGTATGTGCTGGAACCTCATCCACCCAGAACAGGGTGATAACCTATCAAGAAAGAACGGCAGCTTAGTATGGATGGTTGTTGGAAAGAAACTTCAGATATGTACACATCTGAATTGACTTTTTGTGAGTTTTATCATAAAAAACATACAAATCAATATGTTATTATTAATCCGAAATGCTGAAGTAGCATGTTACACATGTATTTGAAAAAAAATTATGAGGCTGCGTGTTGGCTATATAAAAGGAGTGGTTATGTGTGAAAGTTCTATGGGAAATAATGAATCCGAACAACAAAATGCTTTACAAGATCAAATTGCGGAAATTCTTGTAGACTATGAACTTTCCCCATCCGAAGGCATGAACTCAGCACATGTAGGTCGTTGGATTGCGCAATTTGAGGAGAGAGATCAAATTTTTATTCTTGAGCAAACGCTGGAGTTACTTCGATATTCATATATCAGCAAAAATGATTATGTAGAAATGATTGCTCTCATCCTTGGGAATCAGAGAAATAGACCGATATTTTCCCAATCAGCTTTCCTTGATATTCAAGAAGCTAATCGTGGGACTAGTCAGAGAGATTTGCTGGAGCTGTTAGAAACCCAAGCAGAGGAGTTAGAAGGGGTAGATATAGTTACATTATCAAGATCCTCTGCCAATCAGAGAGCTGCAGAATTCAATAGTTTTATTTATCTTGACGATGTTTGTTTTTCTGGCACCAAAGCCTTGAATGATATTACTTGGTTTGTAGAAAATTTTAACCTTAGTAATGTGACTATTCGCGTGTGTTTCTTGGGAACACATAAATATGCAACCTATATGCTAGAGACGACTCTCGCACGAAGATTTGAAGGGCGAAATATCACACTTGTTATCAAAGAAAATGGATTTATCAAAACACGCGAAAATCGCCTTAGGTATTCTTCGTGTTCTGAAGTTTTCTGGTTACGTAGAAATGGTATTGACCTACCAGATTGGATTCAAAATCCGGAGATCTATACATCGCGCGAAGGCACTGAAAGGACCCATTTTAGCCCAAACACCATCTTCCGCAACATGGCTGATCGCTATCGTTTTGAATATGCACTGACTAAGGCTGGTTTTTACATACTACAGCAAAGTCAAAATCCCGCACCGATTCTAAAACCTCTCGGCTTTTCAACATTCCCTGGACTAGGGTTTGGCGGAACAATTTTTACCTATCGAAATTGTCCAAATAATACTCCACTAGCTTTTTGGTGGGGAAGATATGAGCGAGATGGGATTCCAAACAGGGCACTGGATTGCTGGTATCCATTGATGCGTAGAATCGGGTATAATCAGTAACTATGAGCTACAGAATTTATCCAAAAAACGAAACTATCAGTTTCAGGAAAACGACGGAAAAATGGGGCGGGCTATCTAACATGGCGAGAGGATTTCCGCTGTATGTTAACGATATTCCTATCCAGTCGAGTGAAATCCTCTATCAGGCCTGCCGCTACCCCGACTATCCGGAAATACAAAAGGAGATAATCACCCTAAGTAACCCCTTTGAGGCGAAGCAAGTAGCTAGGTACTATGAGCCGAAAACACGTGATGGTTGGGAAAAAAATCGAGTGTCCATAATGAAATGGTGCGTCCGGATTAAACTTTGCCAAAATTGGGAGGTTTTTTCTCAACTACTTAATTCTACTGGTAGTATTAATATTGTTGAACATTCTGAAAAAGACCTTTTCTGGGGGGCTCGCCGTGAATCAGATGGCAGTTTTTATGGGATGAATGTACTTGGTAGAATTCTCATGGAAACTAGAGAAATAGCCAGAGTTCGTGGGGAAGAAGGCTTCAAATTTATTCCCGCACTACAATTGGATAAATTCCTACTCTTGGATGAACCAATCAAAGGGACTTCCTCACTTAAACTGGGACCATCTACTGGGAAGACAATGGAATTGTTTTAGCTAATTTTTGTTAGGCTGTTAATAATTCGACATAAACCGTCAAGGATGATCTTAAATTTTATATATTTTCTATCTTACTATTTTTATTTTTGCACCTAACGTTGATTTATAGCCGTTCATAACAACCTCACAATATATCAAATCCCCGAATTAACACCTTGTTTAGTGGAATAATAGATGACTGTTTTCTTTTTCAAACATAGTGCAGAAAAAGCAAGGGAGCTCAGAGAAGCGGAGCTTCGGAGAGTTAGCCCTTGCTTAATAAATAAGTAATGAAACTCTTTATATGCTGATAGGCTAATTCAATAACTGGGATTATGTTATCTTTGAATTGATATAAAACAAACATAGACCAGACTGATACACCAATGAAAATCAACCATTGGAGCTTATTCAAGGTTTTTTCAGCATCGACTTTTTTATTACTGAGTTTGGTTAAAGCTTCGGTTGTGATCTGATTAATACGGTTGGTTAATGCTTCGTCATCATCATTGGCATTCTCTTTCGTGAATAAAATCATCGTCTTATTAGATGATTCAATAATATCTGATAATGATTTTTTGGCATTATGGATACCCAATATAACTACAGAGCACGTAAGTAGCATAGCTACAAATATAAGCAGTAAACCAGATGGAGACCAGCCCTTTATTATGGCTGTACTTACCAGAACAGCAGGTATAGAAAGTGATTTGGTCTGATGTTCTTGAATCAAAGAATTAAGCTTTGATAAGAAATCTAATTTCTGAGTTTCAACCTCGTGTATTACTTTATTTATGGAATATTTGTTGATGTATATTTCATAGTTAATGGAAAATAAATCCCACAATTTTTTCGGTGAATTTAACACTGAGCTAAGGAACGTATTTTTCTCATTAGAATCGTTATATAACTCAATTAACGATGATCTTAATACAAGTTTTCGCTCATAGGAGTGCAGGTCAACATTTGTCAAAGTAGACACATCACACGGGCTAATATCAACCGAATTTAGAAAATTCTCATCAACATTTTTTAATGGTAAATTGTAAGTGGTGATTTTCTTTGATTTACCACCTTCCATAACAAAAATATAATTTGGCCAAAAATTTCAATCATCGTATTCTACGTGGTCTGCAATTTTTGAGAGTATTTCACACCATTGTATATATGCTTTTGAAGAATTAGATATGGTTTCTATTTCTTCTGAACTTAAATTTTCAATGTAGAAATCATCGATTGCTTCTTTACTGCTCTTTATTCTTACCCTAAGAGTTTTAAAATATTCAATTGTGGTAGAAAACCAATTGATATCTGATGTTAATAAAAGTGATACCTTTACGATACTTTCTTTTTTTATTGCTTCTAACTTTAGATCATCAACTTCTTTTAGACGAGAAATATCGTCCTCTATTGCTACATAAGAGGAATTGTCGAAGACCCATACATGATATGGGTCATCATATTCGATATTTTTAGCTTCTTGCTTTATTTTTAGCAAGAGACTAAGTATTTCTCTATTATTCATTTGCAAGCTCTTTCAGCCGAGCAATAATTATTGGATCATTAATCTTCTGAGTTAGCTTTACTTCGTTTGTTTCTGTGTCAAAGATAATTGGTCTATCAGAACCAGGCAAACCAATCTGATGTTTTCTTACACTCATTTTTGCAATATTGGTTTCAAAATCTAACCATTCATATTGTCTTTTATCACTTGCAGATACTTCGAATTCTTCATTAACTTCAAATCCATTTTCGTTTACAAAATCTACGAATGTATTTTTATGCTCTGCTAAATCAACAGGTATAATAGCATCGATTTGTGTTTGAATCTTTTCTAAGGTTATGGACTGTCCACGCTTACAATTATTAAATAGTTCCTGAACCTTGGATTCGATTTTTTCTCTCAAAGCACGACCAAATTCTTTTTGATGAGAGAATTGTTCCAAAGCTTTAATACATTGTTCACTACTGGTTTTATTGGAGATAATATCTTCGGCGCCAATTGATTCGGTAAAATATTTTCTTACATCACCAGTTCCACGGATGAAGCATAAATTATTTTTGTCTTCATCTTCTACCTCCTCAGAAATAAATCTGGTTATATCAATTCTTGCTCCCTGCAAGAATTTATCTAAGTCAATTATATCAACGGGATTTAGTTGTAGGTTTTCTTTGAATCTTAGTGCATCGGTGTTTTTAAGCATTAAAACAAGAAGTCGCTCGAAATCTTTATGAACAGAACCATCTTCCTTTTCATGTTGCAGTTGGTAATGAGTAAAAACCAATATTGCACCATTACTTGCTCTGGATTGTCTTGCAGATGTAATTAACTTTTTCTGGATAAAATCATCTACGAAGACTTCGAATGAAGTTTCTTTTTCTAAAAATTTTGACAGCTTTGAAGGGAAAGAGCTTCCTGGATAAGGTTTTTGAAACTTCGCATGAGATTTACTGCTCTTATGAAATCTTGCATCTACTTTCGTTGTAAATGTGATGACTTCCTGCTGATCGGTGGGCCAGAGAGCACCTAAGGTATAGGACCAATCTTTCTGTTCGTTCTCTGGAGGTGTAATCCTAACAGCGATAGCATTCAAAACCTGTAAAGAAGTCAATGTTAACCCCTAATGCATTGTTATTTATCGACATTTTTTAAAATGTACCCTTGCATAACATTTTAGCACATTGGCGAATCTGCACAACATAGCCGATTGGGAATTTATGATCTTGGTCAAATGGATTTCATCAAGTAGAGGAAACATCAATTATGTAGCAAAAAAATATCGAAAATTACTATTTATTCTATTAATAAAAAATACGGATTAATTACTTTAATATCATTTCTATACGAAATAAAGTAATATTCGCATGACAGCACTAAATAATCAATATAATATTTAGTATGCTATTGACTTTAAATTTTTATGTGCTTTATTAGTGTAAATGATATTGTAAGGAATAATTATGCGTAAAATGCTTTTTTTCAATACACTAAGTCTTTTGGTTCTTATAATTATTGGGGAGCCTAAAACATTATTAGGTGAGTATCTTTATTATGCTGCCTTTTTTACCATTTCAGGCAGCATACTTCTCTCACCATTAATATACGTTATGACAAGAAAATCTTACTGAAAAATTTTATGTTTAACTTCTAGATATAAATTTATAATCTTGTAAGTGGCTTTCTTTACTAGGGTTTTGAGTTTGGAACGCAAAATTTTTTTTGGAGAGTTTGTTACAAAAATTGAATTTATAGTTCCTTTTGAAATCCACTCTTTCCTTGCAACTCTAAATTCAGTGAAGGAAATAAATAATTTTATTGTGTAGAAGAAAATAAATATTTCAACGGCAAGTACACGGAAAGCTTTTAGGTGATTTATTTTTGCTTGGGAGAAAGTTATTACTTCAAAAATAAAAACATTTTCTTTAAATATATTTATATCAATAAATTCTAGAATCAATACGGTTGCGCCAATGGCTCCGGTAAATATTACAACAAAGTCAGCCATTTTCTTTAAGTAATCACCCATTTGGTCATATGTCATAGAATAAATCATATATCCAAATAATATGGGTAAAAGATATGATAATATTGCAAAAAAGACAATGCTGTAATACCCAAGGCATATCAAAAATAAAATTAGCAAAAAGGGAATAAAGAAAATATTAAATATTTTTTTGTTTATTAATTGGCGTACATAAATCTTCCTTGAAGAATGAACTATTCCGCTTTCGTTTTCAACTATGCAGACGTAAGGTCCGTTGTTTTTAGATTTTTCCTTTCCTAATTCATTTTTTTGCATAATGATTGTAGTGAACTCTTTACCAAAGAAAGTTTCCGTTCGTGTACTAACTTTCTTAATATCTATAAATTTTTCTTTGTTCTTAAAATGTTTTTTTATGATTTCTGTTGTATCATGCTGCATAATAATTTCCTTTATAGTCCAATTCTGTAGTGGGCTTTTATCATGGGTTTAAAATTACATGATTAAATTAAATAATTCTAGATTAATAATGATATCCTCTTCGGAGCAATTTTTTGATGCTAAATGATCAATTACCCTTTTGTATTTGTTTTGTTTCATTCTTTCTTCCAGAAATAAAGTTAATGAATTGAGATGGTTATATAAAATAACTGCGTTGATAGTTGTTTATCAAGCAGCAATGACTTTTAGCCTTTGAGCTTGGACATAATCACCCCACCACTGCATGAGAGCCACTCGTTCTACTATGTATTCTGCTCGGTTATAGGCTGCAATTATTTCATCTGTCTTCGAGTGTGCAAGGGCCGCTTCTAAGACATCTGTCCTGAACTTACCCGACTCCTCTGCGGCCGTTCGTGCAATAGATCTCATTCCATGAGCTACAAGCTCACCTCCGAAGCCCATACGGATTATGGCCGCATTAGCTGTTTGTTCATGCATATGGTTAAGAGGAGCCTTTATGCTTGGAAACACCCATCCACGATGCCCACTAATCCCTTTCATTGACTCCAGGACTCTCAAAGCTTCTTTGCTTAGTGGAACTTTGTGAGGCTTCTTCATTTTCATAAACTCAGCCGGGATGTTCCACATTGAATTATCGATATCTATATCAGCCCATCTTGTGCGAACAGCTTCACCAGGGCGAACCCATGTGAGAAGTTGCCACTCAATCAGTAGCCTTGTTTCTAAACGGATAGAAGCATTGATTAGAGCAACCAGGAAGCGGGGGAGTTCGGAAGGGGGTAATGCTGGCATATTCTGTTTTTTAGGCCTACTGAACCGTTGACCAAGGTTGTCAGCAGGATTGAATTCTATGAGTTCTTCTGTTGCTGCATAGCGGAAAATTTCATTTAATCGGGAAATGATTCGCCGTAAGGTTTCGAGGACTCCCCGTTGCTCAATAGGGTCAAGGTGTTGCTTTAAGAGTTTGGGTCGGATCTCATTGACAGGAACATTACCCAATCCTGGAAAGATATTTCTCTCCAGGCTTCGCCAGATGTCTTCTGCATGGTCTTGTGAGATACCTGAGGTCTTTACCTTCTCATCTAACCATTTCCTTGCCACGGCTTGGAGAGTGTGTTCAGTAGCATTCTTTAAGGCATTAGCTTTATTGCTGTTATGGACTTGGGGATCAATGCCATTGGCAAGCAAGGAAAGGTATTCATCTCGTAAGGTTCTGGCTCTTGCCAGTGTAAGGTGAGGATAGGTCCCAAGGCTCATTTTGGTTCTTTTCTTACTCACTGGGACCGCATATCTGAAATACCAATTCTTCTTCCCTCCTTTTGTGAGAGGAGCGATTCGCAGGATCAAACCATCACCGTCAAACAAGTTGATTTCTTTATCGGCTGGCTTCGTGCTTTTGATTTCAGTGTCAGTGAGCTTCTTAGCGATTTTTGCCATTTTGGGACCCTCGATTTTTGGACCCTTCGTTGTGGGTCCCATTCAGGGTGCTATAAGTGATAGTTCTCAGCAATTCTCACTAGACTACAATAGACGTAAAAAAGCCCGCAAGGCTGGTTCCATGCGGGCTTAGTAGACTTCAGTATACTTCAAACAACTAAAAAGTGGTGGAGCTGGCGGGAGTTGAACCCGCGTCCGAAATTCCTACATCCTCGGTACTACATGCTTAGTCTGTCTTTACATTCGCCTGGCACCTGCGGACGGACACGCCACTACCAGACTAGCCTGATTAGTTTTAACGCTTCAACCCCAGGCAGGGCTTCCACGCGATCTC
>ERZ773187.844-NODE-844-length-26685-cov-10.200075_pt1 | contig 26685 bp, 25 predicted proteins | sample MGYA00511242_ERZ773187 | MGnify/ENA primary metagenome ERZ773187 (study PRJEB29015, sample SAMEA2737744) | human gut metagenome | biome: human gut; feature: human-associated habitat; material: faeces | place: China | collected 2012 ...
GATCCTGCAGCAGGCTGGTACTTCTGTACTGTCTCAGGCAAACCAGGTTCCACAGGCAATGCTGTCCCTGCTGCGTTAATAGACGCGGTAAGTGCAAAAAAGGTTGCTGGAAACAGCAACCTTTTTTTATTGCATTTAGTCCGAATACCCGCTTCCGTAATGTGCAAAATAAGACTGCAATTCACAGCGTTTTCCTTTCATAGGCCCGTATTGCCGGGTGCTACTCTGCGTAAAACCCTCTTTTTAGTCGTCTGACGACATTTACCGATGAGTTATTACGATGAGTGAATTTGCACGAAGCCGGGCTATGCGTCAGTTTTATCGCAATTTATTTACCAGACTGATTGAGCTGCCCGAAACAGACGTTATGCCTACGCATATCGTCGCGGAGATCTTCAGTTTCAAAAGCCCCCATTTCGAGCGCCTCGAACCCCAGATACGCGCAGTAAGGACGGAGCTCGAGCCAGAAAAAGAAGAGGCGTTGAAGCATCTTCTCTGTGCGATCGTACTGGCGAACTATGCCCTTGACGAGGCTGAATCAGAAGAGCGTCAACGGCTCTCTGCTGAATTAAATCCCCGAATTATTGAGTTTGTTGTTGCCGCATTGAAAGGCGACAGTAACGTAAATTATCTGGTTGCCGCTATTCAGATTCTTTTCCGCATTAACGAAATTTCCTCTGCGCTTTTCTTAATCAATAATAATCTTTCGCTAGTCAGTAAGTCAGGGCCGGTCCTGAAAATATTGTTGCTGATCTGTTTGATGGAAAATGATTACAACCAGGCGATGGTGGTGATTCAGGCGCTGACTGAAGATGCTTCGCTTATTGGCGAAGACCCAATGGCGTTGTTAATGATCACCTGCGGCATCTACAAACTGGGGGGGATACCCGATTCCTATATCGATTTCAGACCCCTCATTGAGCGCGAGCATCAAATTTCGGATGGCGATTACGCAGAATGGATCGCAAAAACGTCGAACAGTAAAACGACGGTTCTGGTAGCCTGCGATAAATATGACTATTTCGAACACGCGATACCGCTGCTGTACTCGGTTTATGAAACCAACCGCGATGTGCTGGATGTCCATCTTCATCTCTTCAACTGTGATGAGGAGGGCAAACAGAGCGTAATGTCACTGCGTGAGCGCCTGCCTGAACTCCATATTTCTGCCACCCACGAAGAGATTCCAGATCAAGAGGCGATGTCCGTTTACTACGCCTGCCGTCGAATCGTTTTCCTGCGACATGCGCTGCAAAAATTCGACACGCCGATTATTGCTCTCAATGCCAATACATTAATGCGTCAACGCTGGGCATCTCAAACTACGCCACTCATGTTATTACACAGTGAAACCGCACCGTTTTGGGAGGAGATTTCCCCAGGCTTTATCTATGCGAATCCTGTTGAGCTGACCCAACGTTACCTTGATCGGGTCGCCGGGTTTATTGACGTCAATCTTAAAAGCGGTAACGCCACATACGGCCTTGATCCGGTGGCACTGTTTGCCGTTCTCGACACCTTCACGGGATCGGAACAGATGCAAATCTCCCGGGTTGATTGTGACTCTCTACTTAGCAGCAAGAATCAAACTGAGGCTTTCTGTTGGGTTAATGAGAGAAATAACCGCGCCAGTGCAGAATATTTAGCGTCGCTCAAGCATAAATATCATCACTAATTCCCTCAAAAGGGAAAATAGCATAACGACGATCTGGAAGAGAATGTGACAACAAATTATCCAGGCTATCGGATTACTCCCGAGGCCATTCATGCCGCCGCAAAGATCAACGATCTTGCGACAACCTCTCCTGCGAATGCACGTATTCTCGAACTGGGTTGTGGTTCGGCGTTGCGTCTTATTACGCAAGCCGTTGCTAATCCACAAAGTATCGCCATTGGCATTGATATCGATGAACAGGCCATTCTTCAGGGCCAACAACATATTACAAGCCAGGGATGCGCTAACGTTGAGGTTTTTGCCGCTGGATTAGGCGACCTTCTGGCCGCGGATCCCGGTGAGTTTGATTACATTATCATTCACCAGACCTTTTCATTCCTTGGCAAAACAGAGCGTGAAGCATTGCTGCAGTGGAGCAAAGCGCATTTATCCGCCACAGGCGTGATCGCTATAAAATGGTCGGTACTGCCAGGGAGCGTTACCCAGTTATCCTTAGGTGAAGCGTTACGTTTTCATTTGGAACGTGCGCAAGAGGGGAGCGATCTCCTTGCCACAGCGCGCGCGATGTTAAGTTTTATGCTGGTGACGCTGGAAGAGGGAGCGTTAAAAAACGAAGTGCTTAGCGCTGAAAAGATGGACGATACTGAGCTGGCGTTGCGATATCTGACTCCAACGGACGGGGCTTGTAATCTGACTGCATTCAATGCGCAGGCGCACGAGGTGGGCTTACAGTATCTCGGCGATCTCATGCCCCAGTATGAGATGGGCCATTTTTACAATCCTGCCATTGAAGAGATGTTAAATGCCGTCAGCGCCGATGCCAGTCGTCTGATGGCGCAGCAGTATCTCGATTATGCTGTACAGCGGCGAGAGCGCTTTACGCTGCTCTGCCACCAGGCTGCAACCACGCCTCAGAATCAACCTGAACTGGGTGAGTTGAAAAACCTGCACTGGGCGGGATGTTTCTTACCGGTAGAAGTCGATGCGGCTAAGGCTTCCCATCTCTATAAAACTAGCAAGGGAAAGGTGATACGCAGCGATAACGGCATAATCATACGCATTATGGAGCTGCTGGGTAGCGCCTGGCCGATGTCATTAAGCTTTGAGCAACTGGTCTTTAATTGCCAGTCCCCCGAGTCAAAAGAAGATATCCATGAGACGGTATGGGAGTCGCTGAAGTCACTGTTTATGAGCGCCCCCGAAGGGCTTTACTGGAGTGCTTCGCCGTCAGCGTATAATAGTGCGCAGAACGAACAGCTGAGATTTGTAGGAGCGTTACCTTCGGCATGTCCGGCTGAAAATACCCCTGTGCTTAATCTTTGGGGGGAATCCGTGACGTTAACCCCTGAAGAGTGGAATTTTCTACACGCTGAGATGAATGTTGCGAGCCGGACCGCCTGGGAACATTATTCAACGTTAAAAATGAAAGGCTTGTTGATAGGGTCATCTGCGGCCTGGAAAAATCAGCTACAGCTTTTCTTACGAGCAGGCATGACGGATGTATTAAAATCCCAAATACCTTTCCTGTTGCTGCTGAGCGTTAATCATCAGCGAGGGGGCTTGTTGAAGGATGATGTCCATGAGCCTGCGCTAGCCGATTACAACGTTGACTCTGTCTATCAACGCGTGAATGAGTTCATCAGAAAAGGTCAAACTCAAAAGGCCAGAGAGTATGCGCAGGGATTAATAGAAATTGATCCTGATAATATTCATATTCTTCGTTGTTATTCCCGGGCATGCGTGTTGACGTCTTCATGGGATGACGCGCTGGCGGCGCTGTGCAAATTGATGGGGTATTATTTTACCAGTCTCGATATTTACTACGATTTAGCGACGGTCTTACAGAAAAAACGGGAGTTTTACTGCGCGCGGAATATTATTCGTACATTGACGCGGCTTAACCCTAAAAATATAGACTACTGGCTTAGTCTCGCTTCTCTTCACCACGCCTATGGTGATATGACCCTGGCTGAAAAATGTTGCCGTGAAATAATGCGCTTCCAGCATCCGGGCGCGAACTCGCTTGGGTTGACCGGTATCATCCTGAGCGATAATCATAAAATGGCAGAGGCTCGCTATTTTATGGAAAAAGCGGTTGAGATGAGTAATTACAATTTCGGGTACTTTAGTAACTTACTCTTTGTCATGAGCCATGATGCTACGGTATCCCCTGAAGAGTTGCTGCGAAAACATCGCGAGTTTGGTCATCGGGTTGATGAATGGGCGCAAGGGTGCGAATTTAAACCCGTCTTAAAAAATACGAAAGAACCGGACAGAAAGCTCAGAATAGGGTTCGTTTCCGGCGATTTACGTAAACATCCCGTAGCCAATTTTTTGCTGCCGACCTGGAACGCACTGGATCGTGAAAAATTCGAACTGGTGGCCTACAGTACGCTTTTCATGAATGAAGACAGCGTTTATCGACACTTTCGTGATACCGCGACGTTATGGCGTCAGGTTGATGCCCTCAGTGATATAGAGCTGGCCAATGTCATCGCCGGCGATGAAATTGATATCCTCTTCGATTTATCCGGGCATACGGCCTATAACCGTCTACCCGCATTTGCGCTGCGTCCAGCGCCGATCCAGTTGACCTGGATAGGTTATCCCGGGACGACGGGCATCAGTCAAATGGACTACATTTTATTGCCGACGACCCTGACTCAGTCACAGGTTCTCAGAGATCAGCTCACTGAGAAGATCATGTTTGTCGAGACGCGTAAGCACTTCGAGCCGCATCCTCACAGCCCGGAGATAAATGAACTCCCTGCGCGACGTAATGGGTATATCACCTTTGGTAGCTTCAACCGGGCTAAAAAGCTTAATGACCATGTGCTTGGCGTATGGGCGAAAATCATGCTGGCCTATCCTGAATCAAAACTGCTGATGGGATTCATGACGGATGCGGATATGGTTGCTGCAATGACAAAGCGCATGCAGAAACTAGGGATTACCGAGGATAGACTGATTTTCAGAGGCTTAGCTGAGCTGGATGAGTATCTCGCTTATCACCATGAGATCGATATTTTACTGGATACTTTCCCGTATACCGGAGGGACCACGACTCATCATGGCGCATGGATGGGCGTCCCGACCCTGACTCTGAGCGGGCCAACGATCCCTTGTCTGCAGGGTGTGGATATTATGGGGGGATATCATCTTGAACAGTTTATTGCCGTTGATGAACAGGACTACATAGATAAAGCCGTTGCCTGGGGCGGCAAGATTGCTGAGCTTGCCATCATTCGCCAGGGAATGCGTGCCAGAATTCCGGTAGAGAACGCGTCTGGTCATGAAATTGCGGCGAATTTAGAAAAAGCGCTCAGGGAAGCATGGCATATGTATTGTCGTGGAGAACAACCCCACGAGCTGATTATTACCAGTCAGACATTAAACGGATGATGATGAAACTGATGACAGAGTAATGCGTTGGTAGTGAAGGGGCAGGTGGCAATAACATGCTACCTGCCTTTTAGATCGGCAATATTATTTCCAGTAATCGAGAAATCCATCTTTACCGAAAAGCCAGGTTGTTTGCAGCTCCTGGTTGATGCGTTCGATAACAGGCTTCACTTCCTTGTAGGGCTGTCGCAGGAAAACCCACGATTTGCTTTTAGGACTGTAGACCGAAGAGCGATATCCCCACTGTTCCATCAAAATGCTCATACTTTTATTGGTATGCACGCAGGTATGTACCGGGACGTCGATATAAAACCAGTTTGGATCTTCAGGGACTTTCTCAACAACGACGGTATGAATAAATAAACTGCCCGCATCTGAGACCAACCGGTTAACGTTATCCAGATCGTTACGAGTTAACACGTGCTCAAACATGGCGGAGTTGATGACTAAAGACCAGCCTTTGTCTTCGGGTTCGTCAATGTAGGTGAAGTCCGGGTTCTGGACATATTTGTCGTAGCAAAAGGTGTTGCGATTGAAATACTTCTGGATGAGATGGCTAAGCGTACCGTAGCCTGCTGCATAATCAAGAATTCGGCTGTCGTCGATAATATTATTACGTGCCAGCAACTCAATCATCAGCGCCTGTTCAGCATAGGGAGGCTGATTGAAGCCCAGCGTTTCGCGCCCGCCATTCTCATTGTAATGGTGAAAATCCGTGTTGAATTTTTCCCACTCCTCCAGGGAGAGTTCCTGATGCGTTTTCGAACTAAAAAACCCGCATTCAGGACACTGGTAATATTGCACCGGCATCAGGTTTTGCGTGAATTTTTCCGCTGAAGGTGCAAGATACTTGGCTTTTTCGAAATAGAACTTCATTTCGCTGTTACAGATGAGGCATGAGTTCGTCATGATGCTCCACGTTATAGAATATGCTGCCATTCAGCGCAGGTGATGAATGAGATTGAAAGCTCGTCTTGATAAATGTCGCACATCTTGGAAAGGATCAGGCGCAAAACAGATGCCTTTTTCAGCCCTTGTTTTCACGATGGCAGGGGCTCTGCATAAAGTGAGTTCAAATAGGCTGTAAAATGTCGGTTATTTTACCGATAAGCTGGCGGTCTTGCTCGCTATGATGAATCACGTCTTCATTACATGCAGGTTTGCACATGGGCGATAAAATTTTCGTCACCAGCCCTTTATTGCCTCCTTTAGAGGAGTTCATGCCTTATCTTCAAAAAATCTGGCAGAACCGAATTCTTACTAACGGCGGTGAATTTCATCAGGAACTGGAAGAAGCCCTGGCACGCTATCTGGGTGTGAAATACGTGTGCCTTTTTGCTAATGGTACGCTGGCATTGCTGACCGCGCTTCAGGCGCTGCGGGTCACCGGAGAAGTGATCACCACCCCGTACTCCTTTGTCGCGACATCGCACACCCTGTTATGGAATGGTTTAACGCCCGTCTTTGCCGACATCGACCCGCATACCTTTAATATCGATCCTGAGCGCATTGAAGAGTTGATCACGCCTCAAACCACAGCAATTATGCCCGTTCATTGCTATGGCATACCTTGCAATGTAGATAAGATTCAGCAGCTTGCCGATATTTATGGGTTAAAAGTTATCTACGATGCGGCCCATGCTTTTGGCGTTCGCCAGAACGAGACCAGTATCCTCAACCATGGCGATCTGTCGGTATTAAGCTTCCACGCAACCAAGGTGTTTAATACCTTTGAGGGCGGGGCGATAATTTGCCACGACAGCCGTACTAAACAGCGTATTGATTATCTTAAAAACTTTGGCTTCGCCGGTGAAACGCGCGTTGTCGCGCCGGGTATCAACGCCAAAATGAATGAGATGGAAGCGGCCTTTGGTCTGCTTCAGTTGCAATATATTGATGGTGCTTTACAGGAACGAGCAGCGATTTCAGAGCGGTACAGCGAGGCGTTAAAAGATATTCCCGGCGTAACCTTCTTTGATCCAAAAGACCGTTTTGAATGGAATCACTCTTATTATCCGATCCTTATTGACGACAGTTTTCCACTGAGTCGGGACGCGCTCTACGAAGCATTGAAAGCGGAGGATGTCTATTGCCGCCGTTATTTCTACCCGCTCATTAGCTCGTTTGCGATGTATAATCACCTGCCGTCTGCGGCATCAGACAAATTGCCTGTCGCCAGCCGACTTGCCGAGCAGATACTATGTCTGCCTATCTATCCCGGCCTGAAAATCGAGGATCAAATGCGGGTCATAGAGACTCTACGGCGTTACGCTACGATCCCGTCATTAAATCGTCAGGTTGCTTAATGTAAAAAGGCTTTGGATACCAAAGCCTTTTTTTATTAATGGGTGGGGAGCCGGTGCGCAGGAATGGCGTAAAGCACTAATTCACAGGCCAGTCTGGGATGGTGAGCACGCAGGTAAAAACGATAGCCAGGCTGTATCTGATGAATAAACTGTGGAATGGTGATGAGATCGGCTGGCTTATGGTAAAGACTAATTGCCAGTATCGGATAATGTTCCGCTATCGTCGCCTGAGCACCTTTTAATGCCTCAAGTTCTGAGCCTTCAATATCCATCTTAATAAAAGTCACTTTCTCGCCAGCAACCACGTTATCAATACTGTTAAGCGCAATTTCATCGCCGTCAGGCGCATCCGTTATGGCGGAGGAGAGGGCAAGGCCGGCATTAAAACGCAGCGTGGTGTTGGTATTCCATATTCCAGCATTGATGCAGACGCACTGGGGCAAATTCGCCGTGTTTTGCTCCAGGAGTGCGAAGGTCATTTTGTCCGGTTCAAACGCGAAAATTTTCGCCGCAGGGGCAACATTTTGCTGCTCAAGGGCACTGACAAAAGCGGCGATGCTGTCGCCATTATAGGCTCCGCCATCCACAAAGATCTCGTCGGCACCGAAGCGAATCAACTCACGTGGGAAGTAATGTTCCGGATGATAGACGCTGTGGTAATAGATTTCGCGCGCGCTAATTCGCTGGTTCAGATAAGCAATTAACGTGGTTTTTGACGCTTCGTCAGCAAGGTTGGCATAAAATTCATTAAGCCTCTCCTGATGCGTTTCACACCACGCCGTCGTAAAGTGCTCACCCGCATTAATGCCCACAAAGGTGGGATCATAAAAGAGGATTTCGCCGGCAGTACGTTCAAGCTGGACGCGTAATGGCTCATCGATAAACTGCATAGCGATAATGTAGTTATATTTCGATTCCTGAGCCGTAAGAGACTCCACGCTTACAATGCGGTGGCCATTGAATTCATCCCCGGGTTTTAGCCACGCGTCACTTATCGCCACATAATCGACAGACATTCCCTGACGCTGCATAAAATCCCAGGTGATTTGCGCGACATAACCTGCACCACAAAGCACGATGGGGTGACCGTTAGTTTGCATCTGCGCCATCGTATCGATGAAGTGATTGCGGGTTTCACTGAGCATATCAAGTACGGCGTTCAATATTTTCTCCAGTATTAGGCGCAAGGGAAGGGGAAGAGGGGGGAAGAGCAATAACCCGCGTTAACATGGCGACCAAATCATAGCCGTCCCACTGCAGTGAAAAATCAAGCGTCTGGCCAAGGGGAACGATACGGTCCACACCTCTGAGACCCGAAGCAAGCCAACTATTCAGCTCGTCAGACGAGACGCCAAAGGTAGCCATTGTCTGGCATCGTGAGTGACAAACTGGATTGATTTCATCAAGCGACCGCGCCACATACTCCATGAAAAAACCCCCATTGCCGCGCCAGTCGAGCGTCCCTTCCTCAAGATCAGAGAGCTCAACGCGCACGACGGTATTTTGTGCCCCGGAGACTTTTCTCACGCCAGCCACCTGGGCACTGAGTAAATATAACTGCGTCAGTTTATTTACCGCAGAGATGGGCTCAGGCGTATAACGCGCGGTGGCAAGCGCCTCAAAATTTTGCCAGAACAGGGCGCGTCCCTGCTGAACATTCTCACCCAGCCAGACGATAAGAGACGGAGAGGTACACGCGTTCTGATCGTTTAAAAGCGTGTCATTGTAAAATGCCCGCGCAAGCTGTTCCTTTTCAGGATGCGCCAGATACGCATCAGCGTTAATCACCGCGATGGAGTAACGGTCGGCGAAAGCAATATCCAGTGCCCGCGGCGGCAGTGAAGAGTGACGCAAATCCGCTATGGTCTTGTCGCCACCCCAGATGATGCGCGTGTCACATAATGCCGATAGCGCGTCATTGATGTGCCGCTGTCGATCATAACGGACAAGAATAATTCTGGGCCGCATCATGGGATGGCTTTGAAGCGCACTTTTAATTAACCGTACGACTATCGCCGTCTGGGGGTGTTCGCGTCCGGGTAGACGGACAATATTAGCGTTACCGGTTAATAGCCCAGTGATAAGCGAATAGGCAAAATTGACCGCGACGTTGCCGGGAGCAATATGAAACGCCACGCCACGGCCGCAACGGTGCGCAGCGGAACGGTTTTCAGACTGCATACGCGCAATTGATGAGGGACGACACCAGAATCCCAGGCTTACCACGTCCGGCCAGCTTTTCGCTTCGCTATCGGCTAACGTGAGGCGGGAAAAGGTGTCCAGAAAAGCGATAACCTCCGGGGCAAAAAGGGGTAACGCTTTTTGCGCAGGCATGCTGTGCAGGAGCGTTTCATCGCCCAGAATAAAATTCAGACCGCTAAGATTGTGCTGCATAGGTATCGCTACACCCTCGTAATTCGGCTTTCTTCAACCGCCCTGAGATACGCAAGTATTTCCCTTTTCGTCCGCAGCTACAGTCATCTTCACCCAGGATGACGCCTTCATCTTCGGTTAGCAAAGCGTGTCCGGGATAGGATTCGGGTAACAGGGAGATCACCTGGATAATGCCTGACTGGCCGTGAGGCAGGACGGAAAAATCGCGCGGGTCACGGATAATAACGTCTGAGAAAATCGACGTATGCAAATGTCCCTGCTCGCACTGCATGTAAATACAGCCGGTTTGTTCGACCATGCCGTAATAATCGTGTACCGCCGGCAGGGCGCAAAGCGCATGCAGGCTTTCAGCAAAGACCTCGGGGGTCACCGCTTCACTTTGCAGTTTTTTCCAGCCGCCGCCGTGGATTAACAGGGCATTACTGAGATCAATCTTTTGAGCGCTGGCTTTTAATGCCTGATAGAAATGCTGCCAGACCATAAAGGTGAAACCGAACAGCAAAATCCGCTTCCCTTGATGCTTCTCTAAGAAGGCTTCAATAACGGGCAAATTCAGCTTCATGTTCTCGTCTAACGCCCAGGCACGATCGCTGCCAAATAACGAGAAACCTAAAATCCCGGCGCCACGGGCAGAGAATTGCTGGCGGTCTTTTAACACTTCAGGAGAGTCGATAATCAGCATCGGCAAACGCCCGGAGCCGGTAAATTGACTGACAATTTTTACCAGCGTTTTTTGCTGGTGGGAGGCGGTTGCCTTATCCAGATAAATACGCGAAACCTGCTGACCAGTTGTACCCGATGAGGTCATGGTTTTTACGATGTCGCTATCCGGTACGCTTTGTAATTTCAGTGTCTTGAACAGAGAAACCGGAAGAAACGGCAATGAAGCCACATCGTTAAGCGTCGCGGGGTCAAAGGATTGCGCATCCAGCATCCGACGATAAGGTTCGCACTGGGCATAATGGTGCGCGGTAAGGGCGCGCAGCCTGGCCAGTTGCAGCGCCTGCTTCTCTTCCCGTGCGAGCGAGTAGGGCGCCTGCGTTAGTATTGCTTCAAACGGAAGGGACATGATTTTTCAGCTCATGATAAATCGTCTTACCCGCGGCGTTTTGGGGAATCTCATCCAGAGTGATAACGCGAAACGCGGAGTGATGGAGCTGGCTTGCCGCCGCTGCATACTGTTTTACTGCGCTTTCAAGAGCGGCATCAGTAATGAAAATACAGAGTAGATCATCGCGGCCATCGCAGGCGCAGTGAAGGCCCGGGAATGCGGTTTTCAGTAGCGTTTCCATCTCGTCCATGCCGACGCGGTTGCCAAAAATCTTCAGGAAACGCTTCTTACGACCCACAATGGTGTAAAACCCGTCGGTATCTACGCGCGCAATATCGCCGGTGTGCAGAGTACCCTGAAAGGTATCTCCTGATGCCAAATCGCAACCACGCTCTGCATAACCCAGCGCCACGTTCTGCCCCTTATAGACCAACTCTCCGTCAATATCGGGGGCGGTGATAATGTCGCCATTTTCGTCAAGCAGTAGAAATTCGCCGCCGGGGATGGGGGTACCAATGGTGCCGCTTTTACGTTGCGCAAATTCTGGGGCAAGCCAGGCCATACGCGAGGTTGCTTCAGCTGCGCCATACATCACCACAAAACGTTTTCCGTTCTGGTCGGCATAATCGGTGAACTCTTTCACCAGCGCAGGGGCCAGTTTTCCGCCCGCCTGGGTTAGCGTTCGCACATCAGGAAGATCCATGCGCATAAAACGCAATTTTTTGAGCATCTCCCAGGTGTAGGGGACCCCGGCAAGCGAGGTGGCACGTTCATCACGCACAAATGTCCAGAACTCACGCTGCATGACGCTTGCGTTGGTCAGAAGCAACGTGGCGCCTGCCTTCAGATGGCTATTGACGATGGATAACCCATACACGTAATTCAGCGGCAAGCTGACCAGCCCGCGCTCTTTAGCGTCGATAGCAAGGTAGTTCGCAATGCTTGTGGCATTACTTTCCAGGTTGCGTTGACTTAATCGCACCAGTTTGGGACTGCCAGTGGATCCTGAGGTCGTCATCAAAAGGGCAAGATCATCATGCAGCGGGAATGGCGTAAGACCGGTAGCATGCAGGCGGAAAGTACCATGCTCTTCGCGCCATAAAAACGTGGGATGGTAAGTGTCGATGAGTGACTGAACCATGGCGTCGTTAAGCTCACTGTCAAGCATCAGTGCCACGGCATTTTGCTTAAGACAAGCCAGATAACCAATGACGGTGTCACACTGATTTTTGCAGAAAATAAAGACCAGTGTACGAGGCGGGATAGTATCAGCCAGCGTCTGAACGCGGTCTGTGAGCTCACCCCAGCTAAGGGTCTCTCCTCGATCGTCGACTAAAGCGAGATGGTCAGGTGAAACCTTATCAGTATGCCAGAACGCCATAATTTATAATGCACCCACTATCCGGGCAGTCAGCTGAGCTGCAGTAAGCCCGCTTTGCTCAAGCATCCAGGCATAGTCCCCAGCGTGGGGATAGCCCTGAGGAATACCGGCGATCATCAGTTTCGGCCGACGCTCTTCCCCGGCAATATACTCCGCAACGGCACTGCCCAGACCACCCGTCACGCTGTGCTCTTCTACCGTTACAAGCAGTTTTTTATCCAGGTGTTGTTGCAGTGTCGCCACATCCAGAGGTTTGATTGTGTGCATGTCAATCACCGTGGCCTGCACGCCCTGGTCCGCCAGATGCCCGGCTGCGGTGAGCGCAGTATGGACCATGCTGCCGGTGGCGATAATGGCAATATCCCCACCTTCACGCAACGTATTGGCTTTGCCTGGCACCAGTTCGAAGTCCTCTTTATAGACGATGGGCGCACGCATGCCGCCCGTCAGCCTCAGATAAACCGGCCCCGCATGCTCAAAAGCCGCCTGGGTCATTTTCACCGTGGCCGTACAGTCCGCCGGGGAGAAAATAGTGATGTTCGAAACGGAACGCAGCATCGCCAGCTCTTCAATGCCGTGATGGGTGGCGCCAAACATGCCTGTTGCCAATCCTGAAGCCAGACCGACCAGCTTCACGTTTTCCTGCATATAGCCCAGGTTTAAGCGCACCTGTTCGGCTGCACGCAGGGTCAGGAAATTGGGAAACGAGGTGACAAAAGGGACAAAGCCGCTGGCCGCAAGACCCGCAGCCACACCGACCATATTCTGTTCGGCAATCCCGGCATTGAAGAAGCGCTCAGGGAAGGTGGTAGTGAAGCGGTCAAGACCGGAGGACTTACACAGATCGCCGGAAAGGGCCACGATGTTTTCGTGTTCGCGTGCCAGTTCCAGCAGCGCCATGCCAAAGGTACCGCGTGAGCCGAGCATGGACCATGAACGGATGGTGGCAGGTTTAAACTCAAGCATGGTGTGCCCCATTAAGTTCAACGAGCGCATCGCTGAGCTGTTGTGCAGAAATGCGGTTGCGGTGAAACTCTTTATTATTCTCCATGAAGGACACGCCCTTACCCTTGATGGTATTGGCAATAATGACCTTGGGTTTGCCGTTGTGCGGCTGCGCAAAAGCGTCAGCCAGCGCCCCCAGATCGTGTCCGTCACAGACAAGGGTTTCCCAGTGGCAGGCGCGCCAGAGGGCTTCGAGATCCATGCGCATGACATCTTCAGTGTGACCATCAGACTGTAAACCATTACGATCGACAATCAGCGTCAGGTTATCCACGTGATGATGCGCGGCCATGAATGCACATTCCCAGATGGCGCCTTCATTGCACTCGCCATCTCCCACTAAGGCATACGTATGCCAGGGTTCGCCTTTAAGACGGCGTCCCAGCGCCAGACCGGTGGCAAAGGAGAGTCCCTGAGCCAGACTACCGCCGGAAAAATCGATGCCGTATTCGGGATGCTTGGTGGGATGCACTTGCAGGACAGAACCGTTCAATTCGAAGGTGTTGAGCTGCTCTTCGGTCATGATGCCAAACTCACACAGCGTGGCGTAAAGACCCAACGCGGCGTGGCCTTTACTCAGAATAAAAACATCGCGATCTGAGCGGGTGATGTCTTTGGCTTCATAGCGCATGACTTCGCTGTACAGAACGCTGAGGATATCCACCATCGAAAGGGCAGGCGAGATATGCACACCATCGCTTGGGGCATGATGAGCCACGCGCAAAATTTGCTCTCTAATACGACGCGCGGCGTTTTCCGTCTCTGAGTGCATATGTATCATTTCAAACCGCCATCCACGCGGATCGTTTGGCCGGTAATGTAGGACGAGAGATCGCTTGCCAGGAACAGTGCAGCCTCTGCAATTTCTGCCGGAGTACCTGCGCGTCGCAGATCGGCGCTATTTTTGGCCTCTTCCACCACGTGATCGGGCATCGTCAGCAGCATATCCGTATCCGTAATGCCGGGCGCGATACAGTTGGCGCGGATCCCTTTTTCACCCAGCTCCGCCGCGATGGATTTTGTCATCGCAATGAGCGCGGCTTTTGATGCGCCGTAGGCAGATTTACCCGGATTACCATCTTCGCCGGCCGTCGAGGCAATATTTACTATGCTGCCGCGCTGATTGCGAACCATCAATCTGGCGATGTACTGGTTGAAAAGATAAACAGAGAAGAAGTTCACCTCAAACTGTTCACGGAGCTGCGCTTCACTGGTCATCTGGAACAGACTATTCAAGGTGATGCCGGCGTTATTGATCACCGCATCCAGCGGGCGCTTGTCGGACATGATGTTTTTGATGGCCAGTTTCATTGCGCCATAATCGGTCATATCGAAACAGACAGGCCAGATCGCCACCTGGTGGCGGTGTGCTATAGCCGCCATGTTCTCAATAAACGCATCATCAGCTTCCCGCGCATGGGCGTAAATGTTTGCGCCATTGGCGGCAAATACCTCGACCATAGCGAGACCCATGCCGCGGCGGCAGCCAGTAATTAAAACGGTTTTACCCTGCATCAACATTTCTGCTTCCCTCAACCCATTCCGCCATCGATGCGGATAACCTGCCCGGTGGTATAACTGGAGGCATCGGACGCCAACCACAGCAACGTGTTCGCCACTTCTTCAGGCAACCCCGGGCGATTTAATTCGCAACGCGCCATTTGCCGTGCCATAACTTCTTCTGAGAGTGCGGCTGTCATTGCTGTACTAATCACGCCTGGCGCGATGGCGTTAACTCGCACGCCCTGCGGGCCGAGCTCAGCAGACAGTGTTTTGGTGGCTGCAATCCACGCGGCTTTTGCGCTGGCATAAGCCAATTGACCCGGATTTCCGTCAAGGGCAGAGATACTGGAAATATTGATAATGCTGCCCTTTTTCTGGCGCAGCATGATACGGGCAATATATTGCGTAAAAGCGATTTGCGAGAAGAAGTTGATAGTAAACGTCTTTTGCAACTGTTCGAGCGTGACCATCTGGAAATTGGCATCAAAATTAGCACCAGCCACATTGACCAAAATATCTACCTTTTTTTTGGTCTTCTGAATGGTCATTGCGGCTTGTTTTATTGCCTCGTTATCCTGCAGGTCGAAATAGATCGGAATGATTTCCGCCTGATATTTCTCGCTAATTTCTGTGATGAAATCAGTAAAGGCAGGCTCGGGGGCCTGGCAGCAAGCAAATACTGTCGCACCCGAACGGGCGAAGGTTTCCAGCGTAGCTTTACCGATACCCTGCAAACACCCTGTGATCACAGCCGTTTTTGCGTGAAGCATCATCACTTAATCCTGAATTTCTACATCGTATTTTTTCAGGATCTCTTTGCCCTTTTCCCATGACGCGAATTCAATGATGTCATCCGTGTCCATCATGATGTCAAAGGCATCTTCAAGTGATGCAATCATGGTCATATGACCGACGGAATCCCAGGATGGGGTATCCTGATATTTATAGCCAACCAAAATATCTTCTGGTACTTCAAAGGTTTCAGTGAAGATACGGTTATAAGTTTCCAAATTTGACATCGTTTTTCTCCAGGATGGCGAGGAAATTTTTAATAGCTAAATGTGTTTGGCGACCGGGTTATAGCCAAAAAGGGAAGGCTATTTTGGGCGCCAGAAAATAGGGTCTACTTAAATACTTTATTATCCATATTCGGACGAATCGCCCGCGCCGGATTACCCATCACAATCATTGCGGGTGCGATGTCGTTAAAAACGGCGGCTCCCATACTGACAATAGTGTCATCACCAATGGATGTGGTTTCACGGATAACGGCGTTCATACCAATAAAGACGCGTTCGCCGATCCTGCATTTACCCGCAAGATTGGCATAAGAAGAGATAATGGAGTCCTGCCCTATATGGCAATCGTGTCCCAGGCTGGCATTAGGCTGAAGATGCACATTATTGCTAATGACGGTGTCGCAAGAGATGAAGGCACCGTAGCTGATTACGCATCCCTCTCCGAGGGTACAGGAGGCGCTCAGGCGGGCACCGGGATGAACAAGCGTGGCCAACCTGAACCCGCTCTCAATGACCCGTTGTGCCAGAGTGTGACGCAGTGAGGGTTCGCCTACGGCGATGACGATTTCATATTCGTCGGGTATCAGCGCGTGCAGGGGGGCAACGGAACAGCCGTTTATTTGATCGGCCCGGGGATTATCCTCGATAAAACACAAAGCATCCCAGCGCAATTCCGTAGCGTTTATCTCTTGTGCCAGTTCAAGCACTTCTCTGCCGAGGCCACCTGCGCCATAAATTGCCAGTTTCATCTTATCCCCAACGCCTTAAGGCTGAGTGAGCCTCGCCGCAACCTTGCTCTCTGACAGCCAGGATGCCTGAATTAATACTTTGGGCCTAATATAAACCAGGCGCGAGACCTTTCAGGGAAGGAATAGCCGTCATTTTTTCTCGTTAATTAGCGGATTGGAAAAGGCGGGTTTTTCTTCAATAAATCCTGTGCTGGCATTAGGTTTGTAAGAGATATATTAAAGCGAGACGTAACAAAACAGACGGGTTTATTGGAAGCGGAATTCAGCTTTAGCGACAAATTGCTGCCAGAATTGTTACTGAAAAATTAGAATAGCTATATACAACAATGGTTTACTATCTTGGTATATCTTTATTACTCTAAATAACCCCTCATTTCACCCACTATTCATCCAATTGAACGCCCTGCAGAATCGGATAATCATGCCGATAACTCAACTAACGCAGGGCTGTTTATCGTGAATTCACTCTATACCGCTGAAGGTGTAATGGATAAACACTCGCTGTGGCAGCGTTATGTTCCGCTGGTGCGTCACGAAGCATTGCGCCTCCAGGTGCGTTTGCCGGCGAGCGTGGAACTGGACGATCTGCTACAGGCGGGCGGTATCGGGTTATTGAATGCAGTTGACCGGTACGACGCTCTGCAAGGAACGGCATTTACTACTTACGCAGTACAGCGTATTCGTGGTGCGATGCTGGACGAACTGCGCAGCCGGGACTGGGTGCCGCGCAGCGTCCGACGTAACGCACGCGAAGTGGCGCAGGCGATGGGACAGCTGGAACAGGAGCTTGGACGTAACGCAACCGAAACCGAAGTGGCGGAGCGTCTGGGTATTGCTGTTGTCGAATATCGCCAGATGTTGCTCGATACCAATAATAGCCAACTCTTCTCTTATGACGAGTGGCGTGAAGAGCATGGCGATAGCATCGAGCTCGTGACTGATGATCATCAGCAGGAAAACCCGTTACACCAATTACTTGAAGGCAATTTACGCCAGCGCGTAATGGAAGCGATAGAAGCTTTACCGGAACGTGAGCAATTGGTGTTGACGCTCTATTACCAGGAAGAGCTCAATCTCAAAGAGATTGGCGCGGTACTGGAAGTCGGTGAGTCACGGGTAAGTCAGCTGCACAGTCAGGCCATTAAACGCTTACGTACCAAACTGGGTAAGTTATAGGTGATTCATTTCATCCGAAAAGTGCCGCACAACGTATTGACAACCAGGAGTTATCATGACGGTGCAGCAATCTAAAAGACGGCCTTTAAGCCGCTATCTGAAAGACTTTAAACACAGCCAGACGCATTGCGCCCATTGCCATAAATTGCTCGACCGCATCACGCTGGTTCGTCGCGGTGAGATCGTGAACAAGATTGCGATTTCCCGCCTCGATACCTTGATGGACGAAGCCGCGTGGCAAGAAGAGCAGAAAGAGTGGGTGGCGTTATGTCGTTTCTGCGGCGATCTTCACTGCAAAGAACAGAGCGACTTTTTTGATATCATCGGCTTCAAACAGTTCCTGTTTGAGCAAACCGAGATGAGCCACGGCACGGTCCGCGAATATGTCGTGCGCCTGCGTCGTCTTGGCCAGCATCTGACCACACAAGCGATTTCTCGCGATCTGCTGAAGAGCGGTTTACTGGATGAAAATCTGGAGCCGTGGCTGCCCGTCACCAGCACCAACAACTACCGAATTGCGCTGCGTAAATATGCACAGTTTAAGGCGCAAATGCCGGCGGTGCAGAAGCAGAAAGTCCTCCTCGAGACAACTTCTGATATATATTAAAAATGAATAATATGTAGCGCAGTCGTGTTTGACCTGTTGGCCAAACGCCCTACACTACAGTCAAAATTCCACTATATCGGGGTATTTATGAAATTAGCACTTCTGGGTCGTCAGGCGCTGATGGGTGTTATGGCCGTGGCGCTGGTTGCGGGTATGAGTGTCAAAACCTTCGCCGCCGAAGGTCTGTTAAATAAAGTCAAAGAGCGCGGTACGCTGTTGGTTGGGCTGGAAGGTACTTATCCTCCGTTTAGCTTCCAGGGTGACGACGGTAAACTGACCGGGTTTGAAGTGGAGTTTGCCGAGGAGCTGGCGAAGCATCTCGGGGTCAAAGCCTCGCTGAAGCCGACCAAGTGGGACGGGATGCTGGCATCGCTGGACTCTAAACGTATCGACGTGGTGATAAACCAGGTCACCATCTCTGACGAGCGTAAGAAGAAGTATGACTTCTCGACGCCTTATACCGTCTCAGGTATTCAGGCGCTGGTGAAGAAAGGGAATGAAGGCAGCATCAAAACCGCCGCCGACCTGAAAGGCAAGAAAGTGGGGGTTGGTCTGGGCACTAACTATGAAGAGTGGCTGCGCCAGAACGTACAGGGCGTGGATATCCGCACTTATGATGATGACCCGACTAAATACCAGGATCTGCGCGTAGGCCGTATCGACGCCATCCTTGTTGACCGTCTTGCTGCGCTGGATCTGGTGAAGAAAACCAAAGACACCCTGGCAGTGGCCGGTGACGCGTTCTCCCGTCAGGAATCCGGTGTTGCCGTGCGTAAAGACAATGAAGACCTCGTGAAAGCCATCGACGGCGCGATTGCCGATATGCAGAAAGATGGCACGCTGAAGAAACTCTCTGAGAAGTGGTTCGGCGCAGACGTCACCCAATAAGTTTTTGCTCAGAAAAAGGCGCTTATTCAGCGCCTTTTTTATTTCCTGCCGATCTACGTGCATAATAAATAATAACAGATCAAACAGACCCGCCGGGGGAATCCATGTCATTGCAAAACTTAACGCGTTATCCGCGTCTGGAATTTATTGGCGCACCGACGCCGCTCGAGTATTTACCTCGTTTATCGGATTACCTGGGCCGCGACATACTGATCAAACGGGACGATGTGACTCCAATGGCAATGGGCGGTAATAAACTGCGCAAACTGGAGTTTCTGGCCGCTGAAGCCCTGCGTGAGGGGGCCGATACGCTCATCACCGCCGGCGCTATTCAGTCGAACCACGTCCGTCAGACCGCGGCCGTCGCCGCGAAGCTGGGACTACACTGTGTGGCCTTGCTGGAAAATCCGATTGGCACCCGCGCGGAAAACTATCTCACCAACGGCAACCGCCTGCTGCTCGACCTGTTTAATGTGCAGATTGAAATGTGCGATGCCCTGCACGACCCTGTCACGCAGCTTGATGAACTGGCCACCCGCGTTGAAGCGCAGGGGTTCCGACCTTATGTCATTCCCGTTGGCGGATCAAACGCACTGGGCGCGCTGGGCTATGTGGAGAGCGCGCTGGAAATTGCCCAGCAGTGTGAAGGTGCGGTAGGGATTTCGTCGGTAGTGGTGGCCTCGGGTAGCGCGGGCACGCATGCCGGGCTGGCGGTAGGGCTGGAACAGCTTATGCCGCAGGTTGAGCTCATTGGCGTGACGGTCTCGCGCAGCATTGCGGATCAAAAACCGAAAGTGGTCACGCTGCAACAGGCGGTGGCGCAAGCGCTGGAAGTCACGGCCAGCGCGGACATCACGCTCTGGGATGACTACTTTGCGCCAGGCTATGGCACGCCGAATGATGAGGGGATGGAAGCCGTCAAACTGCTGGCGCGCCTGGAAGGTATCCTGCTCGACCCGGTCTATACGGGCAAAGCCATGGCAGGGCTTATCGATGGGATCAGCCAGAAACGCTTTAAGGATGAAGGGCCTATTTTGTTTGTCCATACTGGCGGAGCGCCGGCTCTTTTTGCCTACCATCCTCATGTTTAACTGCGGGTAGAAAAATTCGAATGCAAGAAAGTATCCAACTGGTTATCGACTCCTTGCCCTTCTTGCTAAAAGGGGCGGTATTTACGCTGCAACTGAGTATCGGCGGCATGTTCTTTGGGTTGCTGCTGGGCTTTATACTGGCGTTGATGCGCATGTCATCGATTCTGCCGGTGCGCTGGCTGGCGCGTTTTTACATCTCAGTCTTCCGCGGCACGCCGCTGATTGCCCAGCTGTTTATGATCTATTACGGTCTCCCGCAGTTTGGTATTGAACTGGATCCCATCCCGGCGGCCATGATTGGGTTATCGCTTAACACGGCGGCATATACTTCTGAAACACTCCGTGCCGCCATTTCGTCTATTGATAAAGGGCAGTGGGAAGCCGCAGCCAGTATCGGGATGACGCCATGGCAGACGCTGCGCAGGGCGATTTTACCGCAGGCGGCGCGCGTAGCATTACCGCCGCTTAGCAACAGTTTTATTAGCCTGGTGAAGGATACGTCGCTGGCGGCCACGATTCAGGTGCCGGAACTGTTCCGTCAGGCGCAGCTGATTACGTCGCGTACGCTGGAGGTATTCACCATGTATCTGGCGGCCTCTCTGATTTACTGGGTGATGGCGACGGTTCTCTCCGCGCTGCAAAATTACTTTGAAAACCAGCTGAACCGCCAGGAGCGTGATCCGAAATGAGTGCTATCGAAGTCAAAAACCTGGTTAAAAAATTCCACGGTCAAACGGTGCTGCATGGTATCGATCTGGAGGTGCAGCAGGGCGAAGTGGTGGCTATTATCGGCCCCAGCGGCTCGGGTAAAACTACCTTACTGCGCAGCATGAACCTGCTGGAGCAGCCAGAAGGCGGCACCATCCGGGTAGGGGATATCACTATTGATACCGGTAAACCCATGGGGCAACAGAAGGGGCTAATTCGCCGTCTGCGCCAGCATGTGGGTTTCGTCTTCCAGAGCTTCAATCTGTTCCCTCATCGCACGGTGCTGGAGAACATCATTGAAGGGCCGGTTATCGTAAAAGGTGAGCCGAAAGAGGAGGCGACAACCCGCGCCCGCGAACTGCTGGCCAAGGTGGGACTATCAGGGAAAGAGACCAGTTATCCGCGCCGTCTCTCCGGCGGGCAGCAGCAACGCGTGGCTATTGCCCGCGCGCTGGCAATGCGCCCGGAGGTGATTCTGTTTGATGAACCCACATCCGCACTCGACCCAGAGCTGGTGGGGGAGGTATTAAATACCATCCGTCAACTGGCTCAGGAGAAGCGCACGCTGGTGATCGTGACCCATGAGATGAGCTTTGCCCGTGACGTGGCGGACCGGGCTATCTTTATGGATCAGGGGCGTATAGTTGAGCAGGGGCCGGCAAAAGCGTTATTCGCCGACCCGCAACAGCCGCGTACCCGACAGTTCCTGGAAAAATTCCTTCTTCAGTAGAATCTTTGTTCTTTTTTGCTCCAGAAACATTATCTGGAGCAAATAATTCGCCCTGAAAGTCTTTACATATATTGTTTTATTCTGTCTGAATTGCTGTAACCACATAAATTCTGTACAAATTCCCCTTGTGGTCGATATTTTATACATATAAATAAGATTTATGTGTTAGTTTAATCAATCCATAATAATGATTATCTTTTACAGGGGCTTCATTCCGTAAGTATGAAGGATTCAGACTTTTTCACATGGCGACGGGATTGCTATCTTCGGTTTCAGGAAATGACTTCGGCCGATGAGGTATATTCCGAACTTCTGCGACAAACACAGACACTAGAGTTCGATTATTTTTCGCTTTGTGTCCGTCATCCCGTGCCGTTTACCCGGCCTAAACTCTCATTGCAGAGTAATTATCCGGCACAATGGTTATCGCATTATCAGGCGGAGAATTATTTCGCCATCGATCCGGTACTCAAACCAGAGAATTTTGTGCACGGCCACCTCCCCTGGAACGACGCGTTGTTTGCCGATGCGCAACCCTTATGGGATGGCGCGCGGGAGCATGGGCTGCGCAAGGGAATTACCCAGTGCCTGATGTTACCGAATCATGCGCTCGGTTTTCTGTCCGTCTCCAGCACGGTGCAAAGCATCAATAAGTTCAGCAAAGAAGAGCTGGAGTTGCGTCTGCAAATGCTGGTGCAGATGGCCCTGACCACGCTGTTGCGTCTGGAACATGAAATGGTGATGCCGCCTGAGATGAAATTCAGCAAGCGCGAGAAAGAGATTCTGAAATGGACGGCGGAAGGTAAAACCTCAGCGGAAATAGCGATTATTCTCTCTATTTCTGAAAATACGGTGAACTTCCATCAGAAGAACATGCAGAAGAAATTCAATGCGCCAAACAAAACGCAGATAGCATGTTATGCGGCGGCGACGGGCATTATCTGACGCGTTCTGACGTTCTGCGTGCCAGACGAAAAAACGGCTGAATGCAATGCGTTCAGCCGTTTTTGTTTTTACTGACGGTAAGCTTGTTTAATCTGCTTAACCGTGCTGGAAAATACGTCGGCCTGAGCCTGGTCTTCCATTTGCGCGATCTGCTTTTCCATCTTAAGGATCACACGACCCGCATCAGCCTGGCCCATTGCCTGAAGCATCAGGGTCAGAAGGGATTTCAGACAGGAGACTTCCTGCGCCAGTTCCTGGTTATTTTCCGCAGTGGCGAAATCAGGTGTGCTCATTCATTTTCCTCATTATAAAAACGGCGCATACGCGCTTAGACCTTAGTTAAGGCGGCGGAGTATACCACAAGCTTGACAAAAAAATGCAGCGGTTGTTTTTTGTACTTTTGGCATGCGGTTTAATTGAATAAACAATCAATAAGCATAAACTTCATCTTGCTTTTACTGACAATTAACATATACCGGCAGTTTTAATGCAGTTAATTATTGTTACAAAAATTTGAAAATTATATTGGTGAACGCAACCCCGCCTGAACAATTGTAACCTTCTGAAAAAAGGGAGCTAAAATTTAGCGACAAGCGTTGAAGCGCCTTCTTATCGTTTCCAGTTACTGTATAGGTTAATTTCCAAAAATTTGTTCGGTATCGCTTATCTGCATTTTTAACGTTTTAAAGTTGAGGTAAAAAACGGTAATATATACGACATTAGCATTCCATAGCGTTATCCCTATTCTGGAGACTTTCCATTGATCAACGTCCTTCTTGTTGATGACCACGAACTGGTGCGCGCAGGGATACGACGCATTCTGGAAGATATTAAGGGTATTAAAGTTGCCGGTGAGGCCTGCTGCGGTGAAGACGCCGTAAAATGGTGCCGCGCCAATACCGCCGATGTTGTCCTGATGGATATGAATATGCCTGGGATCGGTGGGCTTGAAGCAACCCGAAAAATCGCCCGCGCCTTTGTAGACACCAAAGTCATTATGCTGACAGTGCATACCGAGAACCCCCTTCCTGCGCGTGTTATGCAGGCAGGTGCTGCAGGTTATTTAAGCAAAGGCGCTGCGCCGCAAGAGGTGGTCAACGCCATTCGCTCTGTTCACGCCGGACAGCGCTATATCGCCTCTGACATTGCGCAACAGATGGCGCTAAGCCAGATTGAGCCAGAAAAGACCGAATCACCCTTTGCCAGTTTGTCTGAGCGCGAATTGCAGATTATGCTGATGATAACCAAAGGCCAGAAGGTGAATGAGATTTCCGAGCAGCTTAATCTCAGCCCGAAAACGGTGAACAGCTACCGCTATCGCATGTTCAGTAAACTGAACATTCATGGCGATGTCGAACTCACTCACCTGGCCATTCGCCATGGTCTGTGTAATGCAGAGACCTTAACCAGTCAGTGAGTGATGTGTTTGAATCCAGTGCATTTCTGAAAACCGTGACCAGCCAGCCCGGCGTTTACCGGATGTACGATGCTGGCGGTACGGTTATCTATGTCGGTAAAGCGAAGGACCTTAAAAAGCGTCTTTCCAGCTATTTCCGTAGCAATCTTGCGTCCCGTAAAACGGAAGCGCTCGTCGCGCAAATCCAGCAAATTGACGTAACCGTCACCCATACGGAGACGGAAGCGCTGCTGCTTGAACATAACTACATCAAGCTCTATCAACCTCGCTACAACGTACTGCTGCGCGACGACAAATCCTATCCGTTTATTTTCCTCAGCGGCGACACCCACCCGCGCCTGGCGATGCACCGCGGTGCAAAGCATGCGAAAGGGGAGTATTTCGGTCCGTTCCCGAATGGTTACGCAGTGCGTGAAACGCTCGCCTTGCTGCAAAAAATCTTCCCGGTTCGCCAGTGCGAAAACAGCGTCTACCGCAACCGCTCGCGCCCGTGTCTGCAATATCAGATCGGCCGCTGCCTGGGGCCCTGCGTCGCCGGGCTGGTCAGCGAAGAGGAGTATGCGCAGCAGGTGGAGTACGTGCGGCTGTTCCTGGCCGGTAAAGATGACCAGGTGCTCACGCAGCTTATTGAGCGGATGGAAAAAGCGAGCCAGGCGCTGGCCTTCGAAGAGGCAGGGCGAATTCGCGATCAGATTCAGGCCGTGCGCCGGGTCACAGAGAAGCAGTTCGTCTCCAATAATGGTGACGATCTGGATGTGATTGGCGTGTCGTTTGATGCGGGCATGGCCTGCGTCCACGTGCTGTTTATTCGTCAGGGTAAAGTGCTGGGCAGCCGGAGTTACTTCCCAAAAGTACCGGGTGGCACCGAGCTGGGTGAGGTGGTCGAAACCTTTGTCGGGCAGTTCTATCTGCAGGGAAGCCAGATGCGTACGCTCCCCTCGGAAATCTTGCTCGATTTCAACCTTACCGATAAAACGCTGTTAGCAGAGTCGCTCTCTGAGCTGGCCGGGCGTCGCGTAAATGTGCAGACCCGTCCACGCGGCGATCGGGCCCGTTATCTTAAGCTGGCACGAACCAACGCGGCCACGGCGCTGACCACCAAGCTGTCACAGCAATCTACAGTTCACCAGCGTCTTGCCGCGCTGGCGACAGTGTTGAAATTGCCGGAAGTGAAACGCATGGAGTGTTTCGACATCAGCCACACTATGGGCGAGCAGACCGTCGCATCCTGTGTGGTCTTCGATGCCAACGGCCCGCTGCGCGCAGAGTATCGCCGCTACAACATTACCGGCATCACTCCGGGCGATGATTACGCTGCAATGAATCAGGTCCTGCGCCGCCGCTACGGCAAAGCGATTGAAGAGAGCAAGATCCCCGATGTTATCCTGATTGACGGTGGCAAGGGGCAGCTAGGCCAGGCGAAAACGGTGTTTGCCGAACTGGACGTCAGCTGGGATAAGCATCATCCTCTGCTGCTGGGTGTCGCCAAAGGTACCGATCGCAAGGCGGGCCTGGAGACGCTATTCCTGGAGCCGGAAGGGGAGGGATTCAGCCTGCCGCCGGACTCACCGGCGCTGCACGTCATCCAGCACATTCGCGATGAGTCGCACGATCATGCGATCGGCGGTCACCGTAAAAAGCGGGCGAAGGTCAAAAATACCAGTACGCTGGAGACCATTGAGGGCGTTGGGCCAAAACGTCGCCAGATGTTGTTGAAATATATGGGCGGATTGCAAGGTTTACTCAACGCCAGCGTTGAGGAAATTGCAAAAGTGCCGGGTATTTCGCAAGCGTTGGCAGAAAAGATCTACTACTCGTTGAAACATTGAGGGCTCTGTAGCAACATAGAGCTAATATTTACTGCCAACAAACAGTTACCGTCACTATGCGATTAAATATTCCAACGCTACTCACGCTTTTTCGTGTCGTACTTATCCCGTTCTTTGTAGTGGCGTTTTATCTGCCCTTCATCTGGGCGCCATTCGCATGTGCACTTATTTTTCTTGTCGCCGCCGTCACCGACTGGTTTGACGGCTATCTGGCGCGCCGCTGGAATCAGAGCACCCGCTTCGGCGCGTTCCTTGACCCTGTGGCTGATAAAGTGATGGTCGCCATTGCAATGGTGCTGGTCGCCGAGCACTATCACAGCTGGTGGGTGACCTTGCCAGCCGCAACCATGATTGCCCGCGAGATTATCATCTCGGCGTTGCGTGAGTGGATGGCTGAGATGGGCAAGCGCAGCAGCGTGGCGGTCTCCTGGATTGGCAAAGTGAAAACCACTGCGCAAATGGCCTCGCTGGTCTGGATGCTGTGGCGTCCGAACGCCTGGGTAGAGTGGGCCGGCATCGGTCTGCTGTGGGTGGCAGCGGTGCTCACGCTCTGGTCTATGTTGCAGTATTTGAACGCCGCACGTGGCGATTTGCTTGAACAGTGATCGTTTCGCCGTAATTTTCAGCAAACGAACAATACTGACGAAAATTAACGTTGACTCAAAACGTCATATAAGTAGAATGCAACGCATCGAACGGCGGCACAGCTAGCCAGTCGATAGCAAAATCAAGTGATTAGCGAATGACTTGATGATTGCGGGAATAGCTCAGTTGGTAGAGCACGACCTTGCCAAGGTCGGGGTCGCGAG
>ERZ773187.846-NODE-846-length-26656-cov-4.404646_pt1 | contig 26656 bp, 34 predicted proteins | sample MGYA00511242_ERZ773187 | MGnify/ENA primary metagenome ERZ773187 (study PRJEB29015, sample SAMEA2737744) | human gut metagenome | biome: human gut; feature: human-associated habitat; material: faeces | place: China | collected 2012 ...
TGCTCAAAACTTATTGTTTTCTTACCGTTCACGAACAAACCAAACTGTTTTCAAAGCTGAATGAATTGATTAAGCCAAACGTAACATATCAGGAAAAGTAGTGAAATCTTTGCCTTCAAGTCGCCGGGAGGTACTTGTAGATTGTTTTCACGTCTACACCTATCACATCGGCTACCTGCTGCCTGGTAGCGCCGTTCTCCAGCATTCTGCGGCATCGCTCCACAACCTCAGTGGTCATTACCCGGCGGCGTCCGCCTACTCTCCCCTGCTCCCTCGCTGCGGCTAAACCGGCTCGGGTACGCTCGACGATCAGCTCGCGCTCCATTTCTGCCAGGGCGCTCATGACGTGGAAGAAAAAGCGGCCGGCTGGCAGCAAAAAGAAATGATCAGGAAAACCAGGCGGCCCATGTCACATATTAATTTACCTCGCGATAGCAAAGGTCGCCTTACCCGGCCTGACGTGGCTTGAACTCTAGTACATCTGGCTCGACAATGCTCATCAGTCGAGCCCACCACTTGCTATATGCCTCTCTCATTTCATCAATGTAGGTGTACTTGTCATATACAGACCATATTCCAGGAAGTTTATGTCCAAGCATTATCTCGGCAATATGCGGCGCTGTGATTTCAGAAAAGTTTGTGCGTGCCGTTCTGCGCAGATCGTGAATTGAGAAATGCGGAACTTGCTCGTTGTAGGCTTTAAGCATGAACTTCACCAGATTATTGCTGATGCTCATATGGAAGCCTTCACTCATCGGCTTATCTTCATACTTAGAGAAAACAAAACGACCAGGTGCAAGATCAATAGCTCGTTTTATCAATGGCAGCATTTCTGGAATTATCGGACGAAGTATCGGTTTTTTACTCTTCCGTCCGGTTTTGTGGTTTTCCCATGGAACGGTCCAAATACCCTCTTCAAAATCGAAATGCGATACTTCAGCTTGCCTCAGTTCGCCGACCCTGCATGCCCATAGTAGTGACAGTTTATAAAGTATCTTATTCCGTTCCATCAAGCGGGAGTCTTCAATAGCTCGCCAGACTATCGCCAGTTCTTTTCGGTCAAGGGTGCGCTCTCCCATCTGCTTCTGGATCCCAAAATCTGCCCCAAAACCCTCTGTATCTACAGCTATCCAAAATACGCCCGCCCGGTAACTCTTGCATACGGTTACCGGGTGGGATTTATATCTGTTGTACAGAAAGGAGATCGGGGATTAGAAACGTCACTAATTAAGGCCCGGGTGATTTCCAGGCCTGGAGGACTGTTAGTAGCGATAAGGTTTAAAGTCATACCAAAGCAGCATGGCATAACGCAGAAGTACATCTTTAAGGGCTTTTTTCCCAGGGTCATTTTCCACAGCGACTACTTCCGCCTGAATAGCCGCGAACTCCTCGTCAAGCTCATCATAGCAAGTGATTCCGCCATCCTTGATCAATGAGTCCAAAACAACCTTCTCAATTTTACTTAACTGGTAACCAGGTATACCTTGCTTTTCTGTAAGGTAGTCAAAAATCTGCCTAAACAACCATTCTACATCATGTGATGACGATCCGTTCATGTGCTTCCCTCTTGATTTATTTCCCATAAATATATAAAGGATATGACTGATTTTGGTCAAGCAACAGCCTTAACAATATTTTATGAAAGTGCATTGAACTGAGACGTCAGCTCAGTATCAACTAACGTAACAGGGTAATACACCAGGCGCTTGAGATAAGCATTGGAAACCGCGGCAGGTGTCGTTCTTGCTCGGCCAATCATAAGCCGGTTCAGCTGTGTTGAGACCAGCGGCGCACCGCTGTATTTGTTGATGCCATCAAATACACGCATATCGTCGTTGATAAACGAACTGATGAAGGCCTGATGGCCGTTTCTCACTTGCCCTAAACGTTTAACTTCCACGGTTATCTCTGAACTACCGACAATTTTAGCTGCTGCAGTCAGGTTCTGATTGGTGATGCTGTTACTGATGCGACGGTTCATAAAGTTCACATACTCAGCCACAGAATCATTGTCAAGGCAGACAATGGCTTGCCCGGCATTATAAACCCCGCTCATCGCCTGCAGGCTGGCGGGCATGTTGTAATCAGCAAAAATAGCGCCGCGATCTGTAGCCATAAAATCCAGGTCCTGGCGAACAGTGCAAACTTCGTCCGGGCGCGTCACTGCGACTCCTGACGTTGGAATGTATGGTGTCACTCCATCCCAGTTTTCAATCTGCGCCCCCCAAATGTAAATACCTTTCCCCGTGCCGGTATATGCCGGCAAGGCAGCTGCTGATGTCACATCATTGATCAACGCCAGAGTAAACTGTGGAGAAGCAGCTACAGTAGGAGTTATCGTTATGCTGATGCGATACCAGCCATTTTTAAATTTCCTGACGCTGGTCTGCAGGATACCTGTAGAGCTGCGTGTACGAACACCATTTACCAGGTCAAAGTTTGCATACTGAGGGGTTGCAACAGCGCCCTGGGCCACGAGCTGAATAATGCTGGCAGTATTGGCCTTCGCATAAATACTAAACGTTACCGGGGAGCCTGTCGTTGCCGCTGGCGTGGCATTTTCGAGCATTGAGTGAATGAGGTCACTGCTATCCGTCGTCTCATTGAATGGCGATGCTGTCGGGTTTCCGTCTGGTGCCGTGGTTTTCGCCGCAACGGTAGAAACGTTCGTTTTTGTCCAGGTAGACCCGGAAAAGTTTTCACTGTTTGCCACCTGGTTTGTTGTTCCCGCAGCAACGCGCAGCCCCAGGCACTCACCAGTAATCGGGTCATATTCGATCGCAGCTTCACCGGACGCAAGATACTCTATCAGGCCGCTTTTGTTAACGCGGGTAGTTTCTGATGCGCGAGTAAAGGTTACCACGTCAGCCAGACGGCGGGAGCGAATGGCATTACCCGTTGTTCTGCCCAGGGCAATATACAGCTCCTTCTCAAAATCCAGGTATAACGATGCAAGCTTTGGCATCGGGGCCTGCGGGGAAGGAAGTGCGGCAGCATCGCCCTGATAAGTTTTATTGCTCTTGATTTGAGTTGCCATTGTCAGATTCCTGGATTGTTCAGAGTGGTGACGCGGGTTTGCGTGCCGGTCAGATTTAGTGTGTTCTGCGCGTTACCCACGCAGTGGTTAAATGAAATATCGACATCGGTAAGCGTACCGCTGGCATAAACAGGATATTGCTGAGTAGGCGTAGACTGGATGTCGCGAATTTTATTTGCGCTTAACGAGCTGAGCTTAACTTCTGAGGCCAGATTAATTCCGTTCCCGGAAGCGGTCAGGCCGTTATTCCAGAAGCGGTTGTTTACCACATCCATATTGATCGCCGTCCCGTCTTCCAGGTTCAGACCATGCCGTCCGTTTCGATAAACGTCATTCCCCTGGATAAACATACTGCGGACTTCCTGGCCTGGCGCTTTGAGGTTAATTCCATCTTCGCCATTATCACGGATGGTATTGCTGTCAATCTGGTATTCGCCGTCTCGCTGCTCAGTCGTGCTGTTGTAATAGACGCCATGTTTAGCATTTTTGGCGATAATATTGCACTGCAGACGCCCGCGCGAACCGGGATATGCCAGCACAGTTCCCGGACTGATAATCACGCCATAATTATTTTCTGAGAAGTTGTTATTGGTAGCGATCATGCCATCAACACCACAATCACCCAGGCCAGCATTATTCCCTGTACATGTGTTGCCGGTGACTATCGTGTGTTCAGAGCTGTAAGGCGCATTTGTTCCGTGCTGCTTCTCAAGAAAGATCCCGAAGTTCTTCCCGTTGCGGCAGAAGTTGCCAGCAACATACAGCGGCTCGCTCTGCGTACCGCCAGCCCCTAATCCGAGACCAGATGCCCCCGCAGGGTTATCGTTACCCGACGGTGCCAGCCGACCGAAATTCTCCACCACGCATTCAGTAATCGCGGAATCGCGCGCAAAGTCGATGCCGATCCCCGTAGCGCCAGAGTTTCTCACCCGCAGGCGGTGCAGGTGGCCGCGCCGGTAAAAGTTGAAGTACAAGCCTTTAGTCCGAGGCAAATAGCCCTCATCCGGCAATACCTGGTCCTGACAATCCACCTCAAAATCGGAATACACAAAATCGGTCAATTCCGGGACGGGATTCGTCGGCGAGGTGGTGAACTGGAGCGCCGAATATGAGCCATACGGCATCAGGATTGTTTTGCCGGTACCGGCGCCAATAATCGATACGTTCGGCGCGGGCGTGAGGAAGGAGCTCAACCGGTAAATACCCGGTGGGAGATAAATGACCCCACCGTAAGTGTTGCGGGCCATATCCCTGATTGCGCGCTGGATAACCTGTCGCGCATCCTCCTGGCTACTCGGATCCCAACCGTAATCCTTGATACTGGTGAGAAACCGGCTATCTGCCTGCTGCTGCACGCGCCGGGAAAGACTGTTCAGCATATTGTTGACGGATGTCGGAATCCCCGGAAGGTTGAGTCCGCCCAGCTCATCAATATAGCCATATGCCGCCTTATCAGCGGAGCTCAGCGTGTTGAGAAACGGCCCGGAAACAGGCTGAACCTGCGCCAGCAGATCCTGCAGCGGAAAATCAGAAAGAGGGATACTGATTTTCCCTTCTGCATCGGTAATAACGAGCTGTACCCCGTATTTATCCGTAGCTGAATGAAGATTAGAGGTGTTGTCTTTCCAACTTCGCGATGCCATTTCCTGAAGACTTTCATTCATTCCGGAGAAGAATTTTTCTCCGGACTCAGTCTCCAGCTCAGTTGTGATTCCGTCTGAGGTAATGGATTTTGATAAGTTACTGTCATCATTTTTATCAATGGACTCACTGATGGTGACATCAACATACCCCTGAGACGGCATTACTCTGCCGGTAGCCTCAAGCGTACCACCGTTGTTGATGTACTCATCAGCCAGCGAACTACCATCAGTGCTGCGCACGTAGGTAGCTGAACCATCAGGAATATTGGCAATATCCTCCTGGGCGTCAGCCAGCGTCATATACTGGCGGCTGAGGGGGATCAGGTTCTGTCGGGTCTCCTCGACAACAGCAGCACCATCAGTTGCTATTTGCTCGCGCTGATCGGCAGACTTTTGCTGTATACCGGCCATGGTGTCGCGCTCAATACCGGTTCTCGTTGTTACACTCAAATCGGGTGAGTTAACAAAAATATCAATTGTCGCGTTATTGTCCCATGCATCAGGCATGTCTGATGACGGGACAGCATTACCCGTATTATATTGAGTCATAGTTTCACCAAGGGGGTTATAATAAATTATTCACTTAACGCTGGAGGAGTGAAAATGCCATTTTTATATGATCCTCCTATGCTAAATGGCTTATCACCACAATTAATAACGGTCATCCCCTCTGGCGGCAGCCATTCCTCCGTCCCATTCCAGACAATAATATTTACGACAATGCCATTACTATCAATAACTGCCCATGCATTATTATCCATTATGCATACTCCTCAATAATAACAACCCCATCACGACCTGATGCTCCAGGATTCAAAGATTGTGATACGCCATTAGAACAGCCAGATGCACCAGAACCATAACCGCCACCAGTATTTGCAGGCGTATTAATCGCCGGGACAGAACCACCAACCCCTAACTGGCTATTTGCACCTCGAGATCCGGCAGCGTAACTGGTGGATACAGCTACGGCTGCCTCAGAACCAGATCCAGAAGTACCTATGATATTCCACCCTGTGGGGCTATTTGAGTTTGTATTTGCCACAGGCTGGAATGGAGGGTTAGCCGGTCCTGCTGACAATCCAGCCTTACCGCCAGGCGCTGAGATAAGAGTACCTACGGATGTTGTCCCACCATCCCCTCCGTTTGGTGAAATTGCTGTGCCCCCCACACCGCCGCTACCAATCGTCACCGTGGCCGATGATAATGCGGATACGTCATAGATACCCTCGGCATATGCGCCAGCCCCGCCACCATTACTTATCGAAACCTGCCCAGCAGCGGTAGCCGGAGCAGCAGAACTTCCAGCACCTGCTCCCAGAGCTCTGATGCGCCATTTTTTTGCACCGGCTGATTTAGTAATCAGCGCGCTACTGGTGACAACTTGCACACCCATTAGGCGACCAGGCATACTATTTTTAAGGTTAGAAAGAATTGCTGCTGTATTACCGTCATCTAGCACATCTATATTTGCTGAATCCGCGATAAACTGAGCAAGGACATTGGCCATTACAGTGGCCTGCCTGAGAGCTTTATTCACCTGCGCGGAAGAAGCTTTACCAGATGAAAATCCGCTTACTAACGCAGTAAGGGCTAAATAATCAGCCTGAGAAATTACGTTTGCGCTGTTTCCAGTTGCAAAAGCTTTAAAATCATTGGTAGGCATTATAAATCTTCTCCCCAGTTACCAGAGTCAAATCCGGATATATATTCGTTATCTACATCAAAACCAAAAAAAGAATAGCCACCATTTGACGGCATCTGTATTTCCCTCACTTTTACACCCGCAGCTTTAACGGTCAGATATCCGTTTTGGATAGCCCACCATAGTTCAGCATTAACCTGATCGATGGGATTCAGATCATAACGAGATGGAACGTAACCGGGAGGTAATGCGATGAATGGCCCCTTATTAACTGCGCTATCGAGAATCATCCTGTCAATTTCACTGATAACAACCGTAGGGTCAGGAAGTATCCATATAGAAATGGACATATCCTGATTATCGACAATTGCCATACGAATACCCGATCCTGTCAGGGCATTGTCGAGAATCTCAGGCAATGTGTCGTTCTGCCCGTTCCAGTTATTAATAGCAATTTTGACTTTTAGCACCAGTCGATAAACTTCATCACTCAGGTCAAGAAACCCATCATCAGGATCGAAAGGTCCCTGCCAGACGCCCTGGTCCCAGCCAAGTTTTTCTGTATCCCACGAGAAATACACGCCAGATATAGGCGTCCTGACCCTGCGCTTGCGGCCTATCCATTCACCCAAAATATCCAGCTGCTGGCCGATGGCGGTATCAATGTCGAAATCCTGAATCATGCCTGTCATTGCGGCTGAAACGTCGATTAACGGTCGCGTTGAGAGGTCAATGTGTGCAAAAAACTTAGGTTTCCCTGCGTGATAGTTCGTTATCCTGTCTGTGTATTTACTCATACAGACACTTCCAGATTAATGTCCGCTACCCTGCAGGATGCGGAGTGATCGAAAGCTATTACGATGTTGGTCGCAGCCACTCCTGCCGAAGATGTCCCAATCAGCAATTCGGTAATGTCGTAGTATCTGGAATTTCCGCCGCTAACTACGCCCAGGTTTGCCGGAGAGTAAATGCGGCTCAGCAGGACACTGGCACCAATTGCCAGCGAGTTGATATAAGCAGCCACGGCCGCTTTTATCTCGTCACCTACCTGCGACGTGTACCCCGTCAGTGGACTGATGGTGATTTTTACAAAAACAGGCACATCAACTGGTCGCGAGAATCCGACAGGGTGAGGACTTCCGTACTTGTCCGGCACAGAGATTACCGTACTACCGTATGGGGTCGTTCCCTGGTCTTTCACGCCCCGAATCGTGTTTGCAATCTCTGTGGCATCACCACCTTCAACAATGGCCGCTATCGAGTGTGGAGGGAGGCCATTGGCATCAGGCACGTCCTGGTCGTTCTCATACAGCTTGTGACGCGTGACGCCATTAATATTCGCTATTGCGCCATCTACAGCTTCAAACGGCGTGAGAGACGGTAAGGCGACGCTCTGTGACTGTCTTATGCGAAGTTCTGAATCTTTTTCTACAGCGGTACCAACAGTAGCCGCCTGCGGGTTATTAGCCGATGACCATCCCCGCGTGGGCGTGTTGATTTTGTTCACCGTTCCTGCAAGTGCAGCGACAGCGCCGGGGTTTGCACAGGTAGCGGTAGCAACAATCGCCCCATCAATACCGACAGAAACGGTTTCAGGAAGATTCCATACAACCCCGTTCGCATCCTTCACTGAGCCATTGGTGATTGTGGTCCCTGCAGTCCCGGTTAGTAGCAGGTCAACCGTCGAATTCGTCGCCTCACGGCGTTCAATGCCGTTAATTTTGACGTTGCTGGACAGTCCAACGCCAATTCCGGTTGATGGCGAGAAACTGTTATATACCTGAATAGCTGTGTTATTAGCGTCGTGGATTGCCAGCGCCATCAGCGCGATTAACTGACCATCTTTGCTATCCGGATCGATATAAGCATCACTGCCGTAAATCTGCTGAAAGTATCCTGTCACAGTAGACAGGATGGTTTGATAGTCAGGCGCACTTATCCCCTCAGCGGTTACCGTTGCCGATAAGCCGAGTGTATCGAGGTCCAGGGCCATTACGCCTCCGAGGTTACTGTCGTTGTCCCGTAGATGGTTTCCACCGTTGCTGTGAACGTTACACGCCGTGTGCGGCTGTCAACGGTGGTATTAAAGTCGGTGATGGATTTCACCCCGCGCGTTTCAAGAATGCGTTTTCGAATGGCGAGGTTATAGGTTTCTGGCTTGTGCTTACCCAGGACGGATTGTATCCAGGGTGTTCCTTCTGTCGTATCAAGGAACCATTCACCGTACCAGAGCACGAAGCGCGTTTTAATGGCCTGCGCGACGGCCTCCGGAGAGTTAACCAGCCAGGTATCATCGCCCTGACCAAACGTATAATCCCCGTCATCATCTTCTCGACGGTAGCGCATTATTCAGGCTCTCCTGTGCTGTCGTTGCCGTACTCAACCCCTCCATGCGTATGAGTCATCAGGCTCTTGCCGCCCGCCTTCACATCGTTGGTCACGGTTACAGGGCCGTGCATTGTCGCTGCGCCGCCGCTGTCGCCCATTCCCTGCGACAGATTGCCGTTAATCGTCACATTGCCGTTAAGGATAATTTCAGGAGAGGTTATTTCCGTTCCGCCATCAGCACTGGCTGTCAATCTCCCCGGCGTTTTAACGGTGACATCATGACCTGCGGACAGCTCAATGAATGCAGCGCCATCATCGGTACGCAATTGAGACGCGCTGGTACTGATGCCACTGATTTTCTTTGCCTGTGACTGTGGGCCGACAATGCAGAACGCATCAGATAAATCGTGCATTCTGTCGTCTACCGGCTCCTGCACACCGCCGCTTTGCCACCAGAAATCGATACAGCGGTCTCCAAATATCACCAGGCATTCATCCCCCTCTGTGACAGGAAATGTCAGCGTACAGCCGCCCCCACGAGGGAAAATCACTGGAACATCGGTAAGCAGCGGGTAATCCTGTGTTTCAGTAGCGCCATCGTTATCACGCTCTACATAGCGGATCGCTGGCTGCACAACTGCCGTTACTGATTCAGGATCAAAGGACTGAATAATGCCGGGTAGCGCGACGCGGATTTGCTCCTTTAAAACTTTTCGTTCTGACTCGAAAGTTTCATCAAGTGAGCCGCTACGGGTTTGATTAGAAGAAGGCATTCACAAACTCCAGATATGAAAAAATCCGCCTCAGCGGGTTTGCGTAATTTATCTTTTTGGTGGGGGGACTATAACTTCAGCCCAGCAACGACAATAACCATTGGGGCATAACTTTCCTTCCCCTGGGTGCCCGGTTTTTGGTGGTCTGGACCAGGAATAAGTTTTACCATCTTGCCTATCGCAAAATGGACAGCAATCAGAACCTCGCCAGACGTATCTTTTAGCTCCAACCCTTTCAGCCTGAATCTGCGTAGCTTTTGCCGTCTTCCTAAAATCATCACCCATCAATTTCTGATATGCATTTCCATCAGCGAGCATTTCCTCCTTGCTCCTTCTGCGCCCACTTCGGGGTTTCGATTTTACCTCGGGTCGGCGGTAAGAATAATCAATGCTTTGTAGAAAATTATCTTCTTCTTTTCGCTTTTTTATCTTCTTGTAATTATTCCATCTGGTAATAATGGCTATTGCCAGAAAGAAAATAATAATTGCGAAAAATTCCATTTTTATTTCACCTTAACGCAAGGGAAAGATCCGATAATCTTCGGAGCATCCATGCTGTTCTGAAGGAGTTGGACGTTTAGAAATCGCTTTTCAGTACCAGGTCTGCGGATGTACTCGAAACCGTAGTTGTTACCATCTCTCGCAGGCATAATCCCCATCTCGGCTTTCATTCCGTTGCCGTTACCAAGAGTTTTAATCTTCTGGGAGGTCACTGTCTCACCATTTATTCTGAATAATGAATCAGGAACCAGCTCTAATTTATAACTACCACATTGCAACGTGATGCCACCAGGATTTGCAGAAAATGCTAACCCAGGAAGAAAAAAGAATAGGAGAACCACCAACTTTTTCATTATTACCCTTCCCGCTGTAAAGACGACGCCGAACGGACATCTGCCGCACCACGCGCTTCACACATCATATCCATGTACCACGCCTGGCCCCTTGTATCGCCAGTGTACATAATGCCGCGCACAATATAAACGCCGTCCGTAGCAATGCTGGCTGGCTGTGAGGTAGTTCCGGTTATTGAGATGTTCCCGTTATTGTCCTGGTCAGTAATGCGACCGCCAGCCATAGCGATATCATTATTCGCCAGCGCGGTACGGTAGACAGACGCCTGATCCAGCTCAATCAGGCCATTAACGCGAATGTTCGGGTTAATCAGAGCGCGTACGTTCACTCCGTTGCCGATCGTTTGTTGAGGCATGCCAATTAGCCCGGTGGCGCTGTTCAACACAATAGCTTCGTGCACATACTCATTTTTTGCCACCATCTGGCGCTGACCATCAACGAATTGCCAGGTTGCGCCGCATTGCCTTGCGACGTTATCCATCAGGTCTCGCGTCATACCAAACAGTACGCGACCACGCGGGAAGACGGTAGCAGGTATTGGCGGGGTAACGCCCTCCGTTGCGCCTTTCGCCTCGAAATCCTTCATCAAAGCGCGGTTCATATCGGCAACGGTATAACCTGCCGCCAGCGTCTGCACAGTGATGGAAGAAGTGAAAGCCAGATCGGTATCTGCGGCCTGAATTAGCACGAACGTATCAACCGGGTTATCTTTGCCCGTTATGGTGTACCGAATATCGCCTGTAAACAACAATCCCCAGTTACGACCGTCAGATTGCCCTACCTGAGAAGCATCGACCTCACGAACGCGGCCTACGTCGCTGACGTCAACATCGGCGGCAATACCATCATAACCAGCGATTACGCGAATAGTGGCAAATTCACTACCGGTGATCCGGTTTACTGTATCCGCAGACAGGTTATAAATCTTAAACGTCCCGGTTCGTGTAGCGCTGCTGATGTTGAACCAATCTATCGTGAAAGTAACTTTAAAATTGCCAAGGTCAATTCCTTTGCCATTCTCATCGAGCAACTGTAGCTCAAAATGACGCATCCAGTTTTGAGACATAATTACTCCGTTATTGCCAGCAGGTGGCTGGCGGTACCGAGATCTGTTTGGGTTGGATAATCCTGGTTGGCATCGTCGCAAACTACGGCGAGTTTGAAACCAAAGCCTAGATAGGAATACTGAGCCAGCAAGTCAGCTCCAGTCACAAGGGGTATACCTTTTACCACCTGGTTACCGCTGACATTGGCGATATCCAGAACCCAGCAAGGATCACGCCAGGTGATGCTTATCTGGTACGTAACACCTGCCAGAATGGTACTGAATTGCTGGTTATCAGCAGTGAGGGGGATTTCGTATATGTGCATCAGCCGCCTCCAATAATTGATTTGATCCCCTGCCAGCCAGAGCTAAGCAAGGATTCATTCTGAGGCTTTGCTGCTTTTGTGCCTGAGTTGATAACAGCTGACGTATTGGCCCCCTCTTTCATATCGGCTTTATCGGCTACCGAAATCTGTTGAGTCTGGGTGATGATCACTTCGCGGAGCGTTAAAACCGCCATCAGTACGTTTTCTGATGTACGGTCAGTTGTGACCTCAATCGCCCTTATCAGCATGTTGCTGTATAGCCTCTTCCCTGTGACGACATCGAAAGGGATCCGGCTGGTCTGCAGGTCGAGTATTTGCTGATAGGTTTCTTTAGGGCTCAGGCCAAGCGTTAGCCCCAGAGAAGACGTATCAACGAAATCCAGTAGCGAACCACCACCAGCAAATCCAACCTCCATAACGACCTCTGAGGGCCGTTTATAGGCATGGTCTGAAACAGGAGACCCCGTTTCGACGGGATGCTCAGTAATTTCAAGCGTGTCACTGTGCTTCTCAGATACCACAACGCTGGGAACAATCAGACCAATTCGCCGGGACTGCTGCTGAAACAGCGTAGAAAGGATATCCATCAACCTACCCCGCTCTGGTTTTTGCGCATTACCCTGGCATTTGCATCAATCTGGCGGCGTCCTACTTCCTGACCAACTTCCATAGCGTTACCGCCGTGAATGTTATAGGTGTTGTTTTGCTGAATTGATGCGCCTGCCGCCTGATACGCTAAAGGACTTTGCCAGTTGGCGTACCCCTCTTTACGGGCCATAGACTGCATCAGGGAAGCCATCGTATTAGGGTTATTCAGATTCAATACGGCATCAGGGGAAACGCCCATCCAGCCAGCCACCTGTTTGGCGTAAAGCTGTGGATCGTTGTTATCGCCAACTGGAGCCCAGGTACTCACGATATCCTGGACCGTTTGCAGCATGCGCCCCGTCGTTTTCCCGGTGAAATAGCGCATCAGTTGGTTTTTCATCGCCTGCCATCCTTCCAGCGCAGAGCCAAAAGAACGGAAGCCGTTACCACCAACCGGGCGGATATTTCCAGGGTTGTTGTTGCGGTCTGCAAGCGTGTTACCTTCACCACGGAAAAATCGTCCGACGCTGCGAGGGTCAAAACCAAACTTATCCTTAATCCAGTCAGCTGCGCCATTGGCGCTATCAGATACACCGGGTAAAGCATCCGGCTTATGGTTGCCCTGATTCAGTAGTTGCTTACCAATACTGGCAGCATCGGACCAGCGCCCATCCTTGATAGCGCTCAGCAGGTCACCAATCATGCTCAGCATCTTACTGAATTCGCCCATCTGGCTGATGAAGTTGCTGAAATCCCACTTCAGAGACCAGGATTTAGGGTCAATATTCAGAAGTTTTGCCAGTGCCTTCCCCAGATCGACGACTGTCTGCCGGAGGTCTTTAACCATCTTCAGAGCGGCGTCTACTTCCGGCTTCCATTTCCCCCAGTCAATCAGGCTTTTGCCGCCTTCTTTCCAGGTTTTATAGTCTTCCCATAGCAGAGCGATACTGGCAGCGAACGCAGTAACAAGCCCTATAGGAGACATCCAGAACGTGCTGTTAAGGATCCGCAGCGCCACCGTTAGTGCGCCAAACAGCGTGATCAGTTCCCGCGTCTGCTTATCCAGTGATTTCCACCAGTCCAGCAGATCAGAAGTCCCTTCCATCAGCCGGGAGAATAACCGGGCAATAAGATCACCCAGCCACAATACCCCCTTGATAGCCGCGGTCAGCGTCTGCTCAATTTTCGGGAAGTTGTCGAGAATTTGACGGCGTAATTTATCCAGTGAACCTGCGAGGCCACCAGCCAGGTTAGAGCCGATTTTATCCCGCGCCATCCCTGCCATTTCACCGAATGACCGGAGCGACGTCATGAACCGGTTAGAACTTACTGCGGCCTGATCAGCATTAAAGCCGATCGCTTTCGCCATAGAGGAATATTCGCCGGAGAACCCGCCGACACCGCGCCGCATCGCCATCAGGGTGTTTTCATCAATACCCAGCATGCTGGCGTACTGGTTAGCCCGGTAATACGGCATGCTGCTAAGCTTCTGCCCTACCCCGGTGAATATGCTCGCCATATCGCGCATATTACCGCTGGCGTCACGGGTCTGGACGCCAAGTCTGTTCAGGAAGCCCTCGGCGCCGGGGTTGGTTCTGATGAACCGCGCCAGGCTCTCCAGCGAGCTCATCGCAGAGTCAGCACTTCCGCCAACCTGAGAAATGGCATAACCGACCTGTTTTAGCCCCTGCACCGTCGCACCAGTGCGCTGAGAAGCCCAGTAAAGCTTATCGGACGCCTGAGCTATCTTTGCAGTGAAGGCGATGACTGAAAGCGCTGCAGCCTCAACAGCAAGACCGGTCTTAATGGCATTGGAAGTAACGCCGGCCAGCACCGCATTAAATTTCCGCTCGCCGCTTTCGTCGACCTTGAAGCCGAGGCTGACGAGAAAATCTTTAATCGTCTCAGCGTTCATTAGCCTCTCTCCATTTTGCGATCCGGTAGTCGTTATCGGCCTTCAGATCCAGCCATTCGTTCATTCTGGCAATATCAGCCAGGTCGATAGAGCCATCTTTGAGCGCCTGATATGAGATGTACCCGGCATCCACCGGGCGCATCAGATAGTCTTCGCCATCAGGTAACGAATCCAGAGTCAGTCCGCTGGCTGGGTTGGCGTCTCTTTGTCGGGGAGTTCTGGTAAAAAATTTCCCAGGCTATCAGCGACCACCCGCGCCACCAGCTGCAGCATGCTGAAGAGATCGATTTCGTCAAACATCAACTCACCGCTCCGGAATATCGGCGTCCACGCTTTACCGTTTTGACGCACTACCACAGCGAGGCAAGGGTGAATGATGGCGTTCGTGTCGTCTTCGGAGAGCTTGGACAGCTCATCAGCGATGCGCGGAAGCAGCGTGTTAAAAATCGGTTCAAGACGGTCCAGGTTAACGGTTTCACCTCCCTCCTGCTGATTAAGGAGACCTTTAACCCCTTCAGCAGGGAGAAGGCTTTTGATACTTCCAAAATCCGATACCAGTCCTGCCAGAATTGGCAGGAGTTTGCGGGAGACCTTCAGTTGATCGAAAACGCCGAGTTTATTGGCGCGGTAATTCACGCCTTTAATAGTGCATTCCATCGGTTAAAACTCCCCAAGCAGTTCATCAATTTTCCCACCGTCAAACACCCAGGCTACCGTTCCGGCGACTTTCGGGTTATTCCAGTCAGGTTGCTTTTGGAATGCCACACTACGCGCTGTTACGATATCTCCGCTGGCCTTATTGCGTAGAACAATGACGTTGTTCCCCCATGTCGCTGAGGATTGGCTCTGTGCGTTGTACATCAGGGAGAGCTTTTTATTGACCGGTGAGGTCTTAAGCAGCGTTAACGTAATGGTCCCGCTCTTACCACCGTGTAGGCTGTGCATCACCTCACCATCAGCACCGACGGTCATGGTGTTTTTGGCCTCAGTCATCGCAACGACGATCCCCTCTTCAGAGTTAGCCGCGCCAGAACCAAGCTCTATGGAGCCTGTAGGCCCAGAAAGAGTGCCGGAGACATCAAGAAAAGAATAAGCAGTCATGGTCTCTCCTTAGCGAACCACAGTGATTGCAACGCTGCCATAATGGACAGCACCAGCCAGTTTACCCGCGACCTGGATAGGTACGCCTTTGCGAGCTTCGCGATCGACCTGCAGCTGGTCATCGACGTTTTCCGCCCAGGTGTAATAACCCTTAGTCAGCATGTCACCCGTTCCCAACTGCCCCATCGGTCCGCCAGTCCATTTACCTGGCGCAAACAGCCCGTTAGTAACGGCCTTATCGAGCACCAACTCGATGTTAGCGATTCGGGTCGTGGTACCGGCGTCGGTCTGGGGGATTTTGGTAGTGCTGGTATAGAGCGTATTAAAGTCGGCGGTTTGAACCGCGTTCTGCAGCCAGTCGAGACCGTGGCGCTCGTCGAAGAAATCGCCATTGCTCATCACACCCTGCTCAAGGATTGCCGTATCGTTTTCGTAATACACGTAAACGTTACAGTTTTTCGCCTCCAGGTTGTTGGCTTGCGATGTACTCAGAGTTTCATAGGTAACACCTGGCTCAACTTTAAACTTCAGCGTGATCGTCGTGTTGCTGCCGGTGAAATCGACAGTAAACGCACGTGCAAATGCTGACAGCGCTGCATAGCGGCTACTGGTCGAATATTGGATAAACGTTCGGCTGTATTTAGCAGCCTTCAGTTTGGAGGCCAGATCCGTAGTCGTTGCAGCATCCAGAATCGTTGCAGCATCCGAGGTAATACCGAAGATGCGAGAAACTGTGGATGCCTCAATAGCTGCGGCCACGCTGATAATATCCGCGTCGACTGGGTAATCGGCCTCAGGAACAGCGATATGCAGCCCATACCAGCTGTTGTAGTCCATCATGGCGTTTACGGCCTGCAGAACGGTTTCTACGGTTCCAGTTTCGGCGGTTTCCAGCGTTTTTACCCAGCGACCAACGTAGACCAGAGTAGGCTGCGGCTGCTGAGAGAACCAGATAACAGCAGCCTTATACTCTTCGCTGTCAACGCCGAAATCATCACCGATATCGTCAGCTGAAGAATAGGCCCGCAGGCGTTCGGCAATCGGAATGACAGTTGAATCACCCAGGATAAGCATCGAGCCAAAGTTGCGCCCCTGCGCGGCCCGTGCGGAAAGCGTCACCGTCACGTTAGTGATACGGTTAAGGGGAAGCCCTTTTTTCATGTTCAGTCTCCGGTAACTATCGTGACGTTTGGATCAACGACAGATTTAACATTGTAGGTGCGGGTATTTTTGCGGGACAGCGTCACGGTCACGTCGTACCGGCGCACCCACTGGTTATTGATTAATTCTGGGAGGTTCCGTATGTCTCCGGCATCCACCAGCGACAAACCTGATATTCGTCGAAACGTATCTGAGTTTTGCTCAATGAATATTCCGTCACGGAAGCGCGTAGCCATCGCAGAACCAGCAGGACCGTAGAAGCAGAACAACACCTGGACGCTTTCCCATGACCATTGCTCACTCTGCTCTTCGCTGACCTGGATATTTGCAGGCATACCTGGACGTGAGAGCGTGGTGAAGTTAAAGCCGCACCACGTTTCGCCATTAGGAGGTATCTTTTGCTGAGGATCTGTATAGCGCGGGTAAACCATTTTTGCAGGCATCCCCGTAACACCCCTCACCCAGCGGCTTAGTTGTCGTTCCAGCTCTTCGTCGTAATCCGGCTCGCTTCCAACGGGTGTAAGGTATCCGGGCTCTGTGCTGTCATTACTCAACGGGAATACCTCCGTTAAATTCCAGCAGTTCGCAATGTGCCTGCACGAACCCGGCACCGTATCGGGTGTAAGGATCGACAAACGTCACACGATAATTGCGCCCGCTGTACGTCACGATATCGGCATCAAGATCAGGTGTTGAATCACTGGCTGGCATCCCCTGCGTGAGCCGGAATTGCGTTACGATGAGGATTGCTCCGTTGATATTCTGTCCCGCCGCCATTCGTTTGGCTTCCAGAGAACGGTCAACCGTCACCACACCAGAGAACGGGGTATCCTGAGCGGTGTTGGTCGGGAAATTATCTTCATCAACCGTTTGTACCTGCCGATGACAAACCAGTGAGGTATCCATAAAGTCCGGATCCAGCAGCACATCGGTAACATCGAGAAGCGGCATTATTTTTTCCTCACGACATACGTAATCGAACGCAGCAGGAACCCACGAGCATATAGCGGCTTATCGCCAGGGATCGGCGGCTTTGCTGCCCTGCGGTTAGCAATCGTCTTATCAGAAAGAGGGGTAAGGCGATCACCAGAACCGATCACCGCTTTAGAAGCATCACGGGCAATCTGTCCGGCGCTTTCGAGTTCCCGCATGGCTGCATCCGTTTTGCCTTCCATGGTTGCCTCTGCTGCGGCCTTCAGGTGTGCCGTTGTTCTGGGTAAAGAGTCTTCAATACCCATGTCCAGAAAAGGTCTGGGCGGTAGCGTCACTGCTGCACCGTCAATTTCAATGGTTGCCCCTGTCGATTGCAGATAACCTAGCTCTGCGTTCGTCAGCGGGGCGTCTTCGCGCTTTGGGCCATCCGGAATACCCACCAGTACATCCATACCTGAAAGCTGGCGTAGAGACTCCAGAACAGACTTAGCGTTGTCTGTGGTAATCGTTAATCCGGATTTCATGAGGGCGTACCTAACTGAATAGCCCCGACACCGAAGATCATGAGGTATTCCCAAAACTCTGAGCCATAGCGCGTGTTATTCCAGAAACCTGCATCCGGGTTAAGCGTCATGCTGGCGTCATAGCCCACAGAGACCTTGTCCACTGATTTAGATGTCTGAACGCCACTATTCACCCCACCTGAAGCACCAATAGCTGCGCTTCGCATATCAGCCGCGTACAACGCCATGTAATGGGCGACAAACAGCTCTACTACGTAGGGGAAAATATCCTCACCAAATCGCGCCTCACTCATGAGGACATCCGCCAGATTCAATCTGGCCTGAATCATCGGTGTCGGGTATTTATCTTCATCAGCGAATTGTGGAAAGTCGGTCCGGAATTTCTCAGGCGTCGGCAGGCTTTTGTTTTTTGCCATTGGCTTTAGCCTCTGTGAGTTGTGCTTCAAGCTCGGCGATACGGGTATCCTTTTCCGCCACCTGTGCTTCAAGCTCGGCGATACGCGGATCGTCTACCTGTGCAGGCGCTTCACCATCGGGCGAGCAATGCGCTTTCACAAACCAATGCTCTGCAACGGCATCATCAACATCATGAAAACCTGCAGCGAATGGCGTGATTTTGTCGCCGTCGTTGAAGTTAAACGCGGTCAGTACATAGATTCTCTTCATCGGGATTCCTTAGAAAAAAGCCCCTGAGAAGGGGCTGTGCCTGGATTAAATACCATCCATGTAGTTCAGGGTTTCCGGGTAAACCGGCTCAACCGCGCCCAGCTTGCCGTAGTAGGTCACCAACTGATACAGGCCGCGATACTGGATCGGGACGCTCTGCAGCGGAACCATCGGGAAGCGAACAAACTTCTTATCGTTGGTGTAGGCCACCATGCGATCAGTACCGCCCACACCGCGACCTTTCATCCATTTAACCGGACGAATGTTCAGCGGCTTGCCGTTCTGGTGGTAGGCGATAGTGTTCGTCTCCAGATAGGTCAGCAGAGATTGGTTACCGGCGCTGGAAACGATGGTGCTCGCAATGAACGAATACTGCTCAGGCGGGATCAGCAAATCTTCCGGAACTTTGGAGTAAGCGGAGCGAGCCCATGCATTGCTCAGTACTTGGTTAATGCTGGCGCGGATTTCGTCGGCGGTGGAGGTCGCCCACGTCTTGGTAGCGTTGGTCGGCGTTACCTGAGACAAGTTAAGCAGGCCTTTAGCGCCTTTCGCCGAATCACCGATATAAACCTGCTCATCGGTATCCATGTTCCACTTAAGCTGCATGCCATCGTACTTCTGGGTATCGATAGGACGCCCGACCTGTGCCGCAGCATTCAGTTCGATAACGGTCCAGCCAAGCTCCATACCCCATAATTCCAGCGGGAAGCCCTTTTTCTCGATATCAACATTAACGCCTGCAATCGCAGTGGCCAGCGGGCTGATCCAGTTTTTACCGTTGGCGTTAGGTGTACCGGCAGCGGCAAAGGTGGTGTTGGTGAAGGAGCTGATTTCGTCAGCGATAGATACGTCTTCACGCAGCTGAATATCACGGCTCCACGTCTGGGAGGTCAGCGGCAGGTTCAGCGTTTGATCGAGGCGCTCCAGCTCGTGAATGAGAAAGGCGCCAGAACTGTCGACTGTTGCCTGGTCAAATGTCATTGGCATTTGTGATTTCCTTAAATGTTAAAGGCCAGTTCAATGTTGCCATTGGCATCGCCAGGACCATTGAAATAAGCGTTGGTGAGCTGCACGGTGTTCGTATCGTCTGCAGCAGCCAGGAAGGCACCTAACGGGCTGGATGCGGTCGGCGTTGCCACACGCATAAACACAGCACCGCCAAGTGCCACAGCGCTGGCATCTGCGCCGAGGTTCACCGTCACATAACCACGCTTCATGCAGTCGCCCGCGAAGTTATAGCCAGTACCGATCTGGCGTACCTTGTCAGGCTGGGAGGCTGTCGGGTACGGGCGAACATAGATACCCACCACAACAGCAGAAGTATCAGCCGCCTCAATCGGCACAAATTTACCTGCGGAGAACTTTCCGGCGAGTCCATACGCGGCAAATGCCTTCGTGCTGTCCAGTGTCTGAGGTTCAACCGTCAGATCCTGCGGACGTGAAATTGCACCGGCGATGCCCGAAGACATCCGGTAGAGAATAGTGTTGTCCATTGAATGCCTCGTTAGCGTTTAGCCCAGAGTTCCTTCGCGGCAGCGTTAATCTCCGCGATGGATTTGGTGGTGTTGGAGTTGATAGAGCGGAAGCTGTCAGCGGTTTTGGCTGCGGTATTCCGGTTTTTCGCCACTTCAGACACAGCATTGAATGCCATATCAACGGTCGCTTTTTTCAGTTTGCTGATATCGGCATCACCCACGATAGAGCGCACCATCGCCTGATCGGCAGTTGCCAGAACTGAACGCTTGAACGCGGTAGGCTTTGCAGTGGACGGTAACTGAATGCCTGGCTGAATTAGATCGGCACGATACGCGGCATCACCGGTAACAGCCCCTTCCTTTTCGTCCTTCTCTTCGTCATCGTCGTCTGCATCACCTGTTGCAGATGCCGGGGCGAGTTTAGCGACCGCCTCGATCAGCGCTTTACCCCACGCGGGAATTTCTTCTTCAGCATCACCAGTCCCCGGTAGAGCTGGACCCGGCAGCGGGCTTTGAGGTGAGAGATTAATCACCACACCACCCGGCGTAATCGAAGAACTTACGTCGTCATCACCGGTAATGCTTTCCGGCGCGTTATCGACAAGATTCGCCATTTCGGCGGCGTCATTGGTTTTTCGGGCCTTTAGAAGCCGGGTAAACCAGTTTTTAGTTGTGCTTGGCATAGCATCCCCTATTTTGCAACGAAAGCCAGCACGCCCATTAGGGACGAGGGCCATATGGTTACCGGTTATCGCAGATTGAATTGCGAGGCCGGGTGAGATTTGTTCGTAGTCTGCGTCGTAGCCACAACTCACCTCATCATCGCCATCATCAATTGCCTGGAGTCCTTCAGGGCTTTTGACAATGACATCAGCAAGCAGAAGATCGGACTTGTTGCCCTCCCCGCGCCTGACATTCTGAATGTGTCCGTGCGCCAGCAATCGCCAGTTCTCAGGGGCAACAAAGATAATGTCGCCATTGAAATCTCGCGGATGACCTATCGTTACGGCCATTCCTTCAAAGGACGCCATTGAGCGCTCACTGAAAACCTCTTCAGGTGTTCGCCGTACGATGATTTTCCCCCGCGCATCAGGGGTAAGCTCTGGGCGCTCGGTTTTGTCGTACTCCTGCTCTCCAGTACGGCCGATCGGCACATCCTTGAACAGCACTGAGCCATCTGCGAGCTGGAAACGAGTATTCCCCAGGCGCGTTTTAAAGAAATATTTCATGAGTTACCTGCTGCTATCAGGCAAGAAAAAAGGCCGCTTATTGGCGACCTTCAGTAAAGGGATAATTGTTCGAAATACCGGGCTATTTAACATAATGGTTCTTACCCGCACCACCGAAAACGGACTGAATTAAAATGTCCAGCCAAAGCCCTGAAACCAGCGTTTATCTGGCCAGAAATGAAGCCTTTCCGAAAACAACATTTTGATAACATTTAACGGGTATGAGGTTTTGGTTAGAGTCGGTGGTGAAAGCTGTATTTTCTTAAGTTATTACCTACAGTTTTGTGATGCTCTTTATCACTATTCGTAAAACCTTGGGATTTGCTTGTTGAGCAACGAGAAGCAAGTACCTGGAGTGCTCTTCAATAATCTCGCCATCAGCACAGGATGGCTCAGTGTAGAAGCTGCTATTGCCGCTATACACGGCAACTCCATCTTTGTTAATACCCTGGAAATAAGTGTAATAGTTGTGTTTACTCATTTTCTCGGCTCCGGTATCTGAACTTCCGACCAGCATTTGCAGTTAGGCAAACATCCGGCGTGGCCGGTCATTCCGTCGAGTGTTGGCGGGTTATCCCAGCGCACAAACTTATCTTTCATTTTGCGGTGTGATGGTCGGGTGCCAGCCCCTTCGATACGCCACCAGTAACCTTCAGAACCAACGGCCAGCGCTCGCGCCTGAGTCAGTGCGCCTGTAGCGCGTCCAATCTCAGTGCGGGCTATCATTCTGGCCCTGCTGGCTGCAACGTCGCCTGACTGCATGATCATCTCATAGAGCTGATCCGGTCGCTCACCGTTGATAACGGCCTGTATCGCCCGCTGCTGAATATCCTTAACCCGGTCTGCGGCTTCTATCGGTAGTGACTTCATCAGCTGAATCTGGCGAAAAACGATATCCTGAGCCACCATCCCTACGGGCGTGTTACCCACCACATCGCGCAGCCCTGCAGAGATTTCTTCCGAGACAGAACGCCACTGGTTCCACTCTTCTTTTTCTACCTGGGCGAACATCTTGCGGCCAACCATTTCGGCCCAATCGTCGATTATCCCGGAGTAGTCAACGAGCGTGTTAGCAATGCTGTCAGCGCTTGCCTGTGAACCATCGTAAGAGGCCGTGACGATTTGATTTATCTGGTCGACTATCGCCAACAGGCTTTTGTGATACTGACGCTCCGATCGTCGGCGGAGGTTCGGTTTCAGATTCAGCCTCCTCCCACTCTTTCGCCGCATTTGCTATATCCTCATCAGAAATTGATGCGCCTACGCCAGTGACGTCAGACATCTCTCTAAGGTCTGTCAGTGCAGCAGCCGGAGACATACCCAACTCACGCACAGCAGTAGCCAGCGCAGTAGTCGTATTGGTCGCTACCGTGGAGCGGTCGGTATCGCTCATCTGCCACAGGGGATTAAACTCAAAGGTGAAATCTTCCGGCAACGGTTCGCCAAACTCCGAGCGATGCAGTACATCGAATAGCAAGCGGATGTGAGGCCGTAAATCTCGCTCCTGAAGCGTGCCAACGTCGTCGTAGTAGTTCGCAAGGTCAGCATCACCGGTTGAGAACCCCTTCGGCGACTGACGGAACAGACGAACAAGCGGGATTCCAACAGCCCCCGCAATATCTTCTTTAAACTCGCCAAGCAGGTCTGAAAGGCCCGCGAAAGAATATGAGTGAGTTTCAAATTCGTCCTCCGAATCAAACAGGGACATGCCCTCGTTCGTCTGGAACTGGCGGACCATATCCATATTTTTAATCAGCGCTTCGAATGGCTTACCGCCCATGGCGATAATCTCACGCAGCTTTTTAATCTTTGCCGTTCGCAGATGCGCCTTGTACGCCAACTGAGCAGCGCCAACGCTGGTACTGTCATAGGATGTCAGGCGGTCGAAAATACGCTCAACTATGGACATGCCCCACTCGTTCTCGGTGATTTTCTGCTGGTAAGGCAGTTTCACACCATCCATTCGAATCAGGCGGCTGTGGTGAACGGTCCACGCTGGAAGCCCCTGCGCCGTCGTCACGATGTCGTAGAACTCAGGCTTACCGAGGTTAGGCCCAAGCGCTTTTATGCGCCTGGTGAGCTGCGGGTTAATCATCCAGCGGTCAAGAACGGCCAGCCCTTTGAAGCTGCCCTTGCCAACCTTGTCCAGAATCAGCGGCGTCAGTGGTGCCTGCCCTTCAATCAGGATCAGTGCTACGGCCCCGCCATACAGTCGGGACCACTTCAGCGTTTCGTTGATGCAATCCCACAGCTGAAGCTCGTCAAAGCGTGATTCCAGAATGCCACGGCGTTTCGGGTCAATCTCGCTGGTAATGCGCACGCCCTTTTTGGTCATGTCGTCCGCTTTCGAGTCGACAGCTGCGCCAATAATCCAGGATGAACGATAAGCCCACTCAATAAGCAGGCGGTTGCGGCTTGTATAGTTTGCCCGGTAGGTCGATGCGGCATGCTGGTTTGGCTGCTGCATGCCGACACGGGCAATAAAGTTATCGTACGAATCCGCCGTGGCGACTCGTACCGTTTTTTTCGCCATGGTGATACTCCGGTTTTTCGATACCCGTGACGGATCAGATAATTTGTTAAAAATCGGCCCGATTTAACATAATGACTGTTACCCGCACCAGCCAGATCCCTCCCATGATGAAATGTCCACCAAAGGCTTATTTCACTGGATTAAGTGGCTAAAAGCGCGTGAATAAAACATGCATAAACAGGGTCAAAAAATGAATAGCGTTAATTTTGCTCGAAGCGGCTATTTTCTGGTGTTTAGCTGTTTCCCAACGCTTCCCAGATATCCATAGCCGTATCGGTAGGAGCGAACGCCATGATGAAGGCATCGGCCACGTTCGGCGATGGCACATCACGCTTTGCGAGGTCCTTTTTGCTCTCCACCATCACGCGACCGTTTTTATCAAAGTCACGGTGTGGGGTGGTAAGTTCCAGCTTGAGCTTTTCCAGCAGCGGGCAGGATGAGTCGATGCTTATCAGCTCATCTACCGGGTACTGCTCACCATTGTTTATGGCGTTGAAGGTGTTACGGAAGCGGTCGGCCACCAACCACCAGGCTTGCGCTTTTAGGTTGGCGAAAAAGTCTTTATTCGGAATGCCAATGTATTCATTGTCCGGCTCGTTCACGCCAGCACCAGCATTGAATCGCTGGTAGTTAATGCGTGAAGCATTCATGTTTTCGCGCTTACGATCCTCGTTAATTTCTGAGAATTTAGCGCCAGCAGATGCCCCAACGCCGATTGAGTCGTAGACGATATCAGCATCGCGCTCCAGTGCTGCCTGATACGTACGCTGGCAGCTCTTCAGCAATTCGTCTTCTTTCGCCTTCCACTCATCCGCCCAGTACACGACAGAGCCGTGGCGATAGACGTTAGCGCACTTATCGGCGCCGCTATCGGCGACGTCGAAGCCAATACGCTTGCGCCCGCTTGGCTCGAAATTAAGGACTTTGTGGGCATCAACGGCCGCCTCAATCCATGACAGCTTGATAATGGCCGCATCATCATCCGACTCTGGCACGCCTTCGTAGACGTGCTTAAACCCATCCGGATCCCGGCGCTTAGCGGCTTCGATAACCTTCAGCATGGTGTCGGACAAAAAGGGGTTTTCATCGTAGTTGATTTTGCGTATCAGCGTATCTTCTGGCGGGTCGACCACAAAGTTACGCCACACGAAATCAGTAACCAGTCCAGGGTTAAAGATGAACCAACATTCTGAGCCCTCTTTACGGATGGTAGGCTCCAGTATCTTCCACTGGTACTCCGTCAGCGCGTGGGCCTCTTCAAGCCACAGCACGCTGATACCCTCCAGAGACTTAATCTCTTCAATGTTGCGCCAGAGCCCATAAAACACAAATTCAGACCCGGTCACCCGGTTAATGATTTTGTTGTTCAGAATGCGGAAACGATGCCGCAAGCCAAACCGGTCTATCTGAATTTTGAGCAGGGTATACACCGACTCTTCAATTTTGTTCTGGATCTGACGGGCGCAACAAAAACGTAGGTTGTATTTGTTCGACAGGAATATAGCAAACCCAGCAGCATCCCATGATTTTGACGATGACCGGCCACCGAAAAGCACCTTGTTACGTGCCTGGGTAGTCCAGAAGTTACGCAGAGTCGGATTCAGCGTCGGTCTGGATGTCAGAGTAGAAGTCATTGAGATCGCGTTCTCCGTTACCATCATCAATACCAGCATCACGGCGCAGGCGATCAGCTTCCAGAGATACTTTCTCTGTGGCGGCTTTGCGGTAGTCAGTATCAGCAAAGATTTTGCCAACCGTTGCAAGCGTGCCGACGATGGACTCAATACGAACGGTATTGCGCATCATGGCTTTGTCTGCCGCCACTATCAGCGCCTGAAGCTTGTCCCGCGCCTCATCGCTTTCCGCATCATCCATCAGGGTTATCCAGCGGCCTATATTCTCAGCTGCCGTCAGGTTATTAGCCCTGAGACGGAATAATTCATCCTCCAGCTGTAGGGCTCTGGCATCTTCTATAACCTCATCTTTCAGAAGAAGGCGACGGGCATAGCCACCATGCTTTAACGCTTGCTGGTTGCCTGGCTTGAATGGGTTGGATGGAGGAGCGGTACGCGATCCGCGAATCGGTTTCGTTTCTGCCGGAGTTTCGGCTTTGGATTGTGTGCTTTTTTGTGTACTGCCAGCACTCACGCTCTTTCCGGTGGTACGCGCTTTATCTTTTTGCGTACCATTTTTGCGTACCTGCGTACCGCCTTTGCGTACCCATTCAAGCTTTTTGGCTTTCTTCCTGATAGCCCCTTCAGTAACGCCGTATTGTGCGCCTATATCACGGAGGCTAAGGACTCCGGCCCGGTATGCCGATTCGATGGCCTCCCAGTCCGGTGTTGCCATAAACAGTTCCTCGCTTTGACATTATCGAAGCCACTCGGTGAATGGCTCCTGTAATGCCCTATGCATCTTATTGAATCGTTAATGTTCTTGTTAATCTGAGCTTTCAGCCTAAGCTTAAAGCAGACGCCACCCTGTCCATGTCTGGTTGTCTTTCTGTTTCTATCCGTAGGCTCAAGGATGAGCCAACCTTTCTCACTACGCCCTGTCTGAATTTTTTGATCTGCACCCAGGATAAATACTGAACAAGGTGGGTATTATTTACTCATTGGCTGTTTGTTCAGCACCCCGTAAAGTTTAAGGATTTCCTCCTCGGGGTTTTTTATTGAGCTGCTTGTCGATACTTCGATTCAGCATTATCGAAGCCCCTTAGGTTAGGAGCTTCTGTAATGCATTAGCAATCTGCATCAGGACGGGCGACTGCACGGCAGGCCCACATACAGGCTTCCTGCATTTTGGTGCGGGCGATTGCCAGGCTGCGCATAGCTTCATCAATCTCCCGAGCCTGCTCAGCGCTTAACATTGCTGGGCCA
>ERZ773187.847-NODE-847-length-26656-cov-3.642720_pt1 | contig 26656 bp, 21 predicted proteins | sample MGYA00511242_ERZ773187 | MGnify/ENA primary metagenome ERZ773187 (study PRJEB29015, sample SAMEA2737744) | human gut metagenome | biome: human gut; feature: human-associated habitat; material: faeces | place: China | collected 2012 ...
CTCGCCTCCAGTGTGAACGGGAAGCTGTTCGACACGGTTTACCACGGATACGACACGGTATTCGTGCTTGCCAACACTTTGGCGCTGTTCGTGCTCGGGCTCTCGTATCAAGGCAAGGCCAAGATTCCCCATCGATTCATTTTGGCCGTGTCTCAGAATACGCTGGGAATCCTCTACGTCCACAACATGGTTCGTGTGACCCTCAATCTGCTGGTCGACTCCAGCGGAGCTTTGACGCAGCTCTGCTCGAACCTGATAGGGAGCGTATTCTACGCGCTGATCATCTTGTCCATCTCCCTAGGCATCGTCTGCATCTTGAAGAAAATCCCCGTCCTCAAACAACTCGTGTAGGCAAGCAAGGTTTCGGGGAGAGCGCATTCCAAGCTGAAAGATCCAAGCCTCCCTTTGCCCTTAAAGAGCAAAAAAGGGCGAGGATCCTTGAAGAATCCCCGCCCTTTTTATGAACGCGCGATAGCGCTACAACGTATCTCTATCGCGCTCTACCGCGTTTGATCCCATTTGCCGGCGGCGTTCACGTGGTATTTCCCGATCCACGTGTTGGTCGCCATGGCACCAGAGCCGGTCAAATAGTAATTGCCGACCCACTTGTTCTTTACCATAGCGCCCGAGCTGCTCAGGAAATACCAGTGGCCGTCGATCTGCCGCCAGCCCGTGGCCATAGCGCCAGAGCCCTTCAGGTAGTACCACGTTGCACCTACCTTTTGCCAACCGACTGCCATAGCCCCGGAACCCTTCAAGTAATACCAGGAGCCGCCAACCTTCTGCCAGCCGGTCGCCATGGCGCCAGAGCCCTTCAGGTAGTACCAGGTTCCGCCGACCTGCTTCCATCCTGTGGCCATGACGCCAGAGCCTGGGTTCAGATAGTACCAAGCGCCGCCGACTTTCTGCCAGCCTTCGGCCATTGGGCCGGAGCTCTTCAAGTAGTACCAGCTCTTGCCTAGCTTCAGCCAACCGGTCTGCATATAACCGGAATGATCGAAATGATACCAGTCACCATCGATCTGGGCCCATTGGCTGTAGGGGTACGACCCATCATCAAGCTGGAACCACCATTTGCCCCCAGACTTCTTCCAAGTACCCATTTCGCCCTCAACCTGCACAGACGCTGAAACAGATACAAGCTTGCCGAGTTTGGCGACGACATTGGTAGTACCAGGTGCTTTGCCGGTGATAACACCGGCCGCGCTCACCGTGGCCACCGAGGGCTTCTCGCTCGACCACTGGAAAATGGAAGGGTCGAGGATGCAGTAAGCCTGGCTGCTTCCCTGGTTGCGGAAAGCCACGACTGCCTCATCGGACTCGCCCGGCTCCACACTGTAATAGTTGTACTCGAACACGAAATTGCCCGCAGTGAGCCAACTCCTCGGAACAGAGATGCGTTGAATGACGGCAGAGTCGCCCGGATTCTTCGCCGGAGATGCAACTTCGTTAATGCCGAAGCACTGCACCCAATAGGGACCGAAGCCGCCCGCATATACGCAACCGATGCCGATGGACTTGTAATCCGGATCTAGGATGTTCTGACGATGACCCGCCGAATTCATCCATGAAGCCATCACATCTTCGGGATCCAGCTGCCCGACGGCGATGTTCTCGCCATACATGAGATCAGGAGCCGCCGTGAAGCATTGCTGTCCGTCCGGCCTCTCATGGCTGAAAAGAACAGAGCACTCCACCGCGCGAACGTTCATGGCAGCATTAAGGAGCTGGGGATCCATGGTCAAAGGATCGACCCCTGCCGCTGCTCGCTCCTCGTTCACCAGATTGAGCACCTGGAACGCGAAATCGTAATTGCGCTCGATCGGAGCTGCCAAAGCATCCACCATATCAACTTCCGCTTGAGCGGCAAACAATTCCACATCGCCCGCCACCTCCGCATCACCAAGCACTTGCGGCACCGCGTCTGTATCGAAAGCTTCTTCGGCCCATGCGCTCGACGGCATGGACGCCGCGATGCCCGTCGCAAGCAACGCGGCTGAAGTCACTACCGTCATCAGCCGCAGAAGACGCGCGATCCCTCCTCTTCCAACAGCACTAGACATGCAACCATCCCCTTTCTTGATCCGATGTCAACGCTTCTCTCTGATCGCGAGCATAACATCCCAGAAGATAAGTCGCAAGGTCGGAATATCATGCACTCATATCTCGCCAAACCCGTCTCAGGCCATCAGCAAAAACGTTGAAGCTATGCGAGGTGTTCCGTTCTGGAACCATGCTGTCGCCGATCAGTCGCCCTCCTTCGACCTGCATCAAATCGGGAACGAGCTTACGAAGCTTGCTCTTTGGATCCACGATCTTATCAGGGTCACGATAGCCGCGCTTCTTCGCAACCTGATCTAAGTTCACGCCGTAAGCTTCCGACACAGCGTTAAGGTCTCCGAAATACCAAGACTCCAGCTCCTCGCATGCAATGCGAACCAGAACCGGCCTGTTGTAGGGTTTGGCGATCTCGAGTATCTCCCTTTTAACCTCCACGCAATCGCGACGATCCCGGTCGCAAACAACAATGAACCTGGCGTCTCCCGGCCACCCCCTCAAGAGAGAAGGGAGTTTTGCCTTCAAATCACCTATGCCACGATGCTCGACAACTTGCAAATCTAGCTGTGGCAGCATATCGGGCAGGATTTTGGGGATAACCCGCTTGAGCATTTCCGCCGAAGAGGGCTCCTCTGTGAGAACGACTATCATAGACAGCTCGCCTCTGGAATAAGGCCCATCTCCCACAAACTGCCAAGCTTGTTTCCCTCTCGATATAGCGAAACAGTTATCGGCATCTGAGACACCCTTTTCACCTGGGAAAACCCTCCATATTTCACCAGCGCATAAACCTGATCAGGCTTAAGGGAGTCAAGCACCAGGGGCGAGTGGGTCGAAACGAGGACCTGGCCGCCTCTATCGGCGTAACGCTGAAGCTCCTCCATTAGCACCGGAAGTAGATCTGGGTGAAGAAGCCCCTCGGGCTCTTCTATGCAAAGAAGAGAGCTTGGATTCACCTCAGCCAACAAAAGCAAATAGGAAAACAGCCTCAACGTGCCGTCGGAGACGCTCTCTTGAGGGAAAGATGCATTCAAGCTCCTATCGCCAAACAGAAGATGTACCTCGCCATTAGGCAATGGCTGGACCGCGATGTTATCTACACCATTGATTCGTCTCGACATCGATCGCACTATGTTTTCAAAGGCTTTGGGGTTATGAGCCCAAAGACGACGAGCGACCTTGGCCATGCCTCTCGTGGAAAAGAACTGGGCGGTAGACGACGGCCTATCAGCGTCGTGGTGAATGGACGTTGGTGCCACGACGAACCAATTGTTGATCAAAGCACGAAGAGATGATTCCAGAGGATAGTCGGAAAGCTGCCCGAGGCTGTCCACTGCCAGCGTCCTTGGCGAAGACAGCTCAATTGACTCTTTTTCTTTGCTTACAGAGGGATACGATTCCGGAACTCCGCGCAGCGCCCAACCTTGGCCCTCTCGGATATCGAGCACGATCCAGGGAGACCCGGAGCTGCCTTTCCTCAAGCGCAATTGCTCAAGGGCCACATAGGCCTCGCCGAAATCGTCGCAAGATAGCTCGACGCGATAAGTCAGAACCGGCTCCTTCTTACTCCCCCTGAACTTTATCGTGATGGCAATCGGACCGCACGATCCCCGGGACACAATTTCTCGAAATCCGCCGCGCATCGAGGCAGCCTCCGCAACGCCTCGGGACAAGCAATCATGCAAGAAAACCAGAGCGTCAAACAACGACGACTTGCCAGCACCATTCGCGCCCACAAAAGCCGCGAGCGACGTCAGGTCATCAACTGACACTTCCCTGAGCGCCTTATAGTTCTCGATCTTTACCGCTTCCAGCTTCATTGACTCTCCCGTACTAAGCTTTAGAAACACATACAGCGCACTTGGCACTTTGTCACAATTGTATAGGCCAATGCATTTGGCATGGCCGAAAATCGCAAGTGCACAACAGTGCGAGATAGTATTATACATTCACCGTTTTACCACCTATCCAGTAAGAAGCACCTCACAGATCGTTTGATCGCTTTCTGGTAACGTCAAAATACAACCCGTGCCTCTTCGAACCCAAATCAACCGAGTGGCTCCCTCTAGACAGTCAGCTCATATTGCAGCCGCCGAACTCACATTGCTACAAGTCAATTCCCCCTGACACCCAGCTCTCATAGCCAGACACATCGTAACCACACTGATTAAGGAGAGCCTGCGTCTCCTCTAGGCAACGCAGGAACTCTCCAACATTGCCGGACAGCGTCTCGTCGACACGCTCGCAGCCCTTGACTTTTTCAGGAACATGCTCAGACTTGGAATCAACTTGTCGGCTCTTTTCAGCTTCAGTCGCCGCCGACACAGAGGGATGCTGTATGTCAAAAGGGTCGCTCCTTACAGGCAGAATGGGCTCAAGCCCGAAAGATATCGATGCCATATCGTCAGAGCCACTACCGCCGCAATAACTAGTGTTGTACGTTTTGACACTTTTCAGAGTGGGCTTTATTCCACTTTCGAAAGCGGTGGCAATAAACCACTCAATGAAGCCGAGAAGAAATCTATCCTCTTCGGTGGCATAACAATCTGACTTCAAGGTTTCAATAGCAGAATCCACGTTCCATTGATCTCGAAAACCTTGATTGAACAATCGATATTTGGCGCATGCCGCATCGACGATTCCGAGCAATCTGGCATACAGTTTTTTGTCGGAACTTTGGCGATCAACGCGCGAAGTAACAAAAAGCAGGGAATTCCAACTAGCTCTCGACTGAAGAAGGAGCATCGCCGAGATTGCATCAAGGTAACTAACTCCAGTGACACTTTGCGGAGAACCAGCTACCGAACCACACAAGTCAAGATTCACAATATGAAAAGGTCTCAAGTTAAGCAAATCTTGTCGTGTCTTAGCCTTCACCTGGCCCAAAGACCGTATATCATCATTGATGACCCGCGATTTTCCATCGATGTATTCAGACTCCTTGACGGAGAATTCCAGTGAATTGAATTCAACGTCCTTTCCGTCCGCCCTCTTGTCGTACCCGTAAAAATAAAGCCTTAACCCACAACTCTCGAATAGGCATTTTCCCACATATCGCACATCAAGCAGATCCTCGCCAGGCAGCGACAGATATCGAATGGTTCTATCCTCTAAATCCAGCTCCTTAGCAAGCCTCACCGCATCTGTTGCCCACTGCTTTCCGCGTATATACTGCTTATGGGGACGATGCCAAGGCTTAAACTCATTCTTCCTCGGTTTTCGCTCTGGAAGGCGAGATAGCTGAGCTTCGACTAAATCTTCGTCAATGAAATCATCATTCGCCATTTCGACCACACCTACTCCACCTGCAAAATCTTGAGCAACGCACTAGCCAAATCATCCTGCTCGGTTGGGGACAGATTATCCAGCGCGCCGTAAATCGACAGCAGCTGCATGATGGCAGAAAGCTTTTCGGTCACACCTCCACGATCGTAGCGCTTACTAGGGGCAAATGCTCCTTTCGAACGGTTAAGGCTATAGACTATTTGACCGCCTTCGGATACGTCGCCTGAAGACAACGCATCCTCAAACATAATTACGGGGATCTCAGAAAGGCCCTCGTTGACATATTCGTTTTCCGACGCAACAATCTCCTGCATCGCATTTACAGACGCATCCCTTCGCTCCTCCCTTATTTCCTCACGCAGCTTTTTCGCAAGGCCTTTTTGGGCGGTAGCGAATTGACGCAAAGCGCTATGCAGCCACTTCGTCAATGTCACTGTATGAGGATGGGCGACATTGAAGCTTTCCCTGTCAATGTTCAAGGCAGCTTCAAGACCTTCCGATACGAAAACTTCGCAGGTGACTTGCCTCAAACGGGTCAGCTCGGCAACTTGATAATTGAAAAAACTAGAATCGAAAAGGGTTCCACTCGCCCCATGAATACGAATGAGACAGCCTTGGTGCTCTGTTGGTGCTATCTTGGGATTCCAGAATAAATACGCAGAAAACTCAAGCGGCCCGCAAGATATCGACGCATCAATTCCATCAAAATCCTGGCGATATTTGCCAAAGAAGATCATTGGGCACTTGATTGCGTTCTGGGAAACCGGCAGATCTCGATATTTGATGGGACGATATAACTTGATTCCGTCAAAATACACCTCGAAAGAAGACTCACAGTCAGACGGAATTCGAAGCCCTAGCGCGCTCCTCGGAGTCTCATCCCTTGAAAACTTCACTTCCTTCGCCGAGCCGCTCTTATCGTTTGACAGAAGATACGTGTGGGCCCATTCGGAAGCAGCTGGCTCATCTAGCAAGCTCCCACGCACATACTCTATGGGCAGCGATAAAGCTAATTCCCACAACATACGCAAATAAGCATCAAAGAAATCTTGCAGTTTGACCGAAGTGCTTCGCGACGCATTGTCCCAGACAGCATCCACCATTGCACGAAACTTTTCCGTCGGCAGAGCATCAGCGGACCAAGGTAGTCTTTGGTCTCCGGTCTTTGACGCATCATCAGACACGAACAGATCTTCCGAATCCAGCTTGCCTATATAAAACTCCGGAATCCGCAAACTTCCGCGAGCCCCGTCGCCATCTCGCACCGCCGAACGAAGAGCTTCCCAAAACTGTTTATCGGTAAGCATATCCCGCGTTTGCGTGCGAATAGAGTTCAAGATAACAGTCGTTCCATGGGCCTGTTCTTCTTCCGTTTCCTCTAACCACGCGACATACTCACCTGAATGGTAATCATCCTCCCCACGTTCCATCTCAGAGAACTGGTCGAGTTTCACCGTCACAACCGTTCTGAACCGATCTCCCTGCCTTTTCGTGATAATTTGAAAGCTTCTCGTAAGCTGCGATACGGAGAACATGCCAATACCGAGCTTGCCGATCAAGATCCTTCCCCCAGGACTCCTCGCCTCGTCAGCCTCAGACGAAACGCCCAAATCGACGCCCTTCCTGTTTCTTTTGGCACTCCCACCAATATTGTTCAAGAGATTAACAACCGCTTGCGGCGTCATCCCGTTTCCATCGTCCTCGATGATAATTCGATCGAATTTAGGCGCATTTGTGTCAACATGCACGCATGTCGCATCCGCATCGTATGCGTTCGCAATGAGCTCCCTCAGCGCAGATCCGGGCTGACGGTATATACCATCAGTAACTCTGGCTAAAACACGCTCGTTAGTGCGAAGCACGCCGTTGACCGAGTCGCTACCACCAAGCGTCCTTTGCAGCTCCGCGATTTGAGACGACTCATCGATCATGACCTATCTCCCGTCTTTTCGCCAAGCGATACGGATATCGCGTCGGCCAGGGCCTTTCCCAACGGAGGAGGAACCGCGTTGGACACTTGCTCAACCTGCGAAGAAAGCGAGCCCTCTAGCACGAAATCTTTGGGGAAACCTTGGAGCAGCATGGCTTCAAAAACACTAAGTCGACGCTTGCCGTCGGGATGCACATGGATCTCTCTATGCCCATAGGCCACAGTGGGGCTTGGCTCATCCCATTTCAGGCGCCTGAAGCAACGCCCCGTCGACCCCTCATCATCTTCGGAGAAAAACTTTCGCGAGCGAGGAACCATTGTCCAATGATTAGGGTGAAACGGGATATCGTCCTCCGCAAGACCCTTCTTGAAAAAGATAGGCGCCGGCAGGCCCCCGATTGCGTTGCGCACTGTCAAATCGTTAGACTCAAGCTCTATCGGCTGAAAAGACTCCTTAACCTCCACCGAATCAAACGCAGCAATAACAACCCTAGTTCTTGTCTGAGGGACTCCATACTTCAATGCAGAGTACCTCTGAACCGACTCGTAAAGCCCCAAAGCATGAAAACGTTCGATCAGCGCTTTGAAAGTGCTGGCGTGCTTTGCATCCAGGATACCTTGAACATTTTCAAATAGCACGAATCTAACTTCATACTTTGTTTGCAGCTTTTCAATAATGTCAAGATAGATTAACGGAAGCTTGTTCCTCGGGTCGTCAGCGCATGAACCGGTATTAGCCCGGGAGAAGCCCTGGCATGGGGGACCTCCAATCACGCCCACGGCCTCGCCATGAGGAATCACTTTCTCTATCATCGACAAAACTTCATCGGCATCAGTTTGCGTCAAATCAGCAACCACAGAACGAGTTTCTTCGAAATTCCGTCGATGTGTTTTGATGGCATCTTCCGACTTATCCAACGCGAATGCAACAGTATAATCCGCTTGAGTAAAGCCTAAATCTAAGCCACCGGCGCCAGAGAACAAACTGATTATTTTAGGCAAACTCATTATTGCTCCGATTTCCACAGCTTGCATATTTTCTAAATTGCATATTTTCTCACTTTTCTCAAGCTTGTACAGCGCAATTCGCTCGCATAACGGCCAAAGGTAGATTTTAAATCCTTCCCAAAATCCTTCCTCACCACCAGGTTCTCACATAAAGATACGCCCCTACTCAGCAAGGCTCCTCATTCTCGCTTAGAGGAATTACGCAATTCTATCCTGCCTCGCACTCAGAAAGACGACCCCCCAAGCCCATAAAGCCGCTCCCTGACTGCCTCGATGGGTACCTTGTCGGCGTTGGGTCCCAGTTCATGAAAAAGGTGGAAAGCCACTAGCTTTTCTTGCGTGCGTACGGGAAGTTCACCGATAGCTTCAAGCGATATGGTAGGTGCCGCTAAATCGGACACGTCTGCATAACCCGCATAATCTAAAGCCGACCGATTGAGATGGAACGACGAGACAAGATCGTATTCCCAAGGAATTCTCCAGGCCCCGACAAATGCCTCCGCCAGTATCAAATCACGTCTTAACAAATTGTCCATAGGGACAACCACTTCCGCGAATCGTTTTTTATCCAAGGCCTGCAGCAAGCAGAGAGGCGCGAACGAGTCAACAAGATCGCAGAGTTCATCCTGCTCAACAACTCGCATACCCTTCTCCATGAAAACATCCTCAACTCGCCGCAACAAACCCTCACCGAATAGTTTTTTTCTGGCCCCTTTGAAGCCATGGCGCCCGTAAGCGCGCTCTCGCCTTATCACGAATTCGGCCATGTAAAATACCTGAAGCTCGCCCAATCGATCGAAGAGGCCCGTAACGTATTCGCATGCCTCATCTTCGCCCATCGCTTCTACAACGCTATCCAGAAGGTCGATCGTTCTCGTATTCTCGGAATATGACGCTCGAAGCCTTTCCGCCGCTGCAACATTCTCGCAAAGCGCCTCGCAGACAACTGCAAGCTGTCGGACATCTAGATCATGCTGAAGCCCGTCGATGCATTCAAGCATTTCCCCGTATCTTCCGGTCTTGCAATAGCCATCAACCAGGTCAGCAATCTTTGCTTTATCGTTCGTCGAAAGCGCAAATTGTAGTTCGTCGGATACGTCTGAATGCGTGGAAATGCCGGCAGTCAAATACCTCTCGAATATCTCAGCATCGAACATCCTTTTATGGAGGTACGCACCTGCTCGACTCTCACCCCCGCATGCAGCTTCGCGTCGAGGGCCGCTAAACACGAATTCAGCTACACTAACAACCAATTTACGCGACTCAGCGTCAAGCCGAGCAGCCGAACCCGCAATAATTGCCTCAAGCGCACCGTCAGTCACCTGAGCCACTTTGAGATCATTCTTCGCATCTATGCAAAGAATGCTTTTGCTAGACTCAATCGCGCAAAAGCCCTGCGGCGACAGAACCCGAAGCGCCTCCAAAGCTAGAACATCAACAGGATCGACCGCATCCCCCAAAACGCCAAGAGTAAACGAAAAGGCATTCTGAACTCGTTTTAGTGCCCTCAATGAAGGTATGTGGTACTTGATCCTCTCGATTAGCATCCGCTGACGCTGCGTCATTTCGTCGGAAACACCAATGCCCTGCCAAGCGCTACAACCATCAAGAACGGAGGCGAAACTGCGCGCTATTTCGTTCCGCAGCGCTGCACCCGTCATATCCGGAATGCGAATTGGAACCTGCACGATCTTTTCCAGGTATCGTTCGCCCGATACGCCCTGAAGAGACGCAAGGGCATCGACCACCACTTCCTCGTCATAAGCTATCAAGTAGCTCAAATACTTGAAATCGGCAATGGCGGCCACGAGTTGAAATACTTGGCAAATTTTCTCTGATGACAGCCGATCCAGGTCATCAACAACAATTAGAATCCGGATTCGCGCGCGTTCGAGCGCGGTTTCAATAGCCGCCTTCCTTTCCAGTAGCCCTTTTGGTTTGCTATTCCGATATTGATTAATGACTGCTAGAGAAGTAATCTTAACCATGCCCGGCTTCATTGCTGCAATGTACTCATCGATATTGGACGCAATTGCGCTTAATGTCTCTTCCTTTAGGCCAAACGTTTCGCACTCAGAGCGAAGGCGGCTGAGCAACTCATCGAAAAAGAGTGAGACGATATCGCTCGAATCCAAAGAATTCCAAGGATTGAAATCGACGACAAGAAGCCCGTATTCGCCACCCTCCACATCCTCGCGAGTAGCGCGTTTTGCAGCACCTATCTTAAGATATTGCCGAATCATGTTGACAATGGAGGTCTTGCCGGAACCCCATCCTCCGATTAGGCCGATAACAACAGAGCTCTCAGGACTCATTTCAAGTATTGCCCTCGCGATAGATTCAGAAAATTCTTTTCGATCTAGCTTGTCCAGGTCTGGAGAAGTTATCGGCCGATCTTGATCGAACATACAGTTCCTTTCTCAATCATCAATTACGTAACCATGCACATGAAAACAATTTGCGCCTTCTATTCTCCTCGGATCCACCGATCAAAGGCTGTCAGCGGTCTTTCCTCTCATCCCCCGACCCTTAGTGGATGAGAACAATTTTGCGCATCGACCTTTAGGTACTTGCAGATAAAAATCCCTAGAAAAGATGGCCCGCAAAGAGGCCGACTCACTCACCCGGTTCTGCGCTTTTCCCAGCCACTTGTAAAGCTCTCTATCGCTCGCTCCCGCACCGTACATAGCGTCCTCCGCAGCTCACGTTTGCAATAACAGAATCATCATTCTACTATAGACGGATCTATCTTTCGCTAAACGTCTGATAGAATATGACTGATGAAATGATACTTGTCGAATTTCAGCATTCGAAACAGGACGCAAGATTAAATGATGGGGGGGGAATCAAAGAATACCGACACTAGGTCTCGGAGATTTGTCAAGCGGCGCTTTGTGGGCGTGACGTCCGACCCGTCAAGAGAGAAAAGAGGTGTACGATCTTCTCAAGGAAGCACGGCAGAGTTCAAAACCGTCGGAATGCATACTATGCGGGAAGCAATTAGGGAGACCATGCAAATCCCACTCTGTTCCAAAGTTTGTCTTAAAGAACATCGCTTCCTCAGGACACGTGTTTACAGCAAACACCGCTCCGCAATCGCAGATACTTGATGATAGGATCGAAGCAAAACAACGATGAGGTAAACAAGAAGGAGCATACCTCAATGACAACTTCCACGCAGAACCAGACACAAACATCGCAGCGTCAAGTCGGCTCTGATCGACATAGTGTTAGCCCCGCCACCCTAGCTCTGCTGCGAGCCCTTGGCGAAAAGATCGACAATGGGACGTTTGACAGTATCGATGTCGAGCGATTGCTCATCTATGGACGCCCGATGTTTGACGCGACCTCTTGGCTGAGAGAATTCGCCGACGGTGTAGCGCATACCATCCGCAATAGAGGGAAAATGCATGAAGCAACCGCGAGATTGATCGAACTCGACGAGAAGCAGCTGATCAAGAAGTTCCCTTTAGGCAACATAGGGTGCACCGAAGAAACGATGGAGCACGAATTATCGCGCTTTCTCGGCCAGTTTGGATACGGCCCTATTCGACAAAGAGCATTAAATGAATTCCTGGAATGTCTTGCCATTCTAGGACAACGCCTTGACTTCGATTTCGCCGATAGCGGCACCTGCGCCATAGTCACGCAAGAAGAAGTCACACTCGGGATATATGAAGAGCGCAAGGCCACGATCTGCATTCTCAAGGCCGCTAACACCTGCGCAATGTTGGAAAGCGATTCCTCGCTCATACATCTTCAGAATAATTATGCCGAACTCATCAGAAACAGCAACGGCACCTTAAGCCTTAATGTTTTCGACAAAGACGTGCAGAGCTTCGGGTGGCTCAAATAGAAACCGACGCACGATGGGATGTAGCCCTATCGGAACAATTCCTTAGTCGCAACAACGTCGACGCCGGAATCACATATATTAGCCGCCAGGACGGTTCCAGCGGCTATCGGGAGCTGCGGAGAAAGGCGGCGGATCGCTTCAGCTGCGACGGGGATCAGATCCCTTGGTATCGGCGCGGTTGTCTTCACGCTCAGAGGCTCGAGGGCACCCGGGACGGGAATCGTCAAAGTCAGCACTCGAACCGGGGACACCGCCTCCTGGCGAGCGAACTCCGTGCCGCGCCGGCAGCTCTGCCCCGACACATGGACGACGGCGCCAGCCTCGTCCAGACAGACTTCCAGGGCGCAGCCCAGCGGGCATTGCACGCACATGAGTTGCTTGGTCACGGCACCGCTCATCGTTCCTCCAGCCTCACGCGTACCTCGGCGGCATCGCGCAAATCTCCTGCAGGCACCTGCATACGCACCATCTCGGCGGGCACAGCGACCATTAACTTCCTGGAAACCACCGCCCTCGTCGTTCCATCCCGAAGAATCGCCTCCACGATAACCTTAGGGCCCTTAACCGCGCGGGAAGGACGGAAAGAGAGCGTCACGGAATCCTCCGCGCGGGCATCTCTACAACCCATCCCGCGCATCGAAATCCGCTGGGGCACAACATAACGGACGCCCTCGCCCGTCACCACCGGAGCAAAGTCGCGCTCCGCAGCGCCGCAATCCTCGCGTGCCCTCGTAAAAGCAATTTCGCGCGCCACCTCTTCCCCATCGCCCTCTCGCATCGCCAAGGCAAACCGGGCCGCAGACGCGCCCGCAATCTCGCCCTCCTCCGATGCGTAGTCAGCCAAATCGTGAATGTGCAGCGCATTCCCGCACGCGAACACGCCGGGCTCGCTCGTCTGCAGCGACTCGTCCACCACGGCCCCGCCCGTCACGGGATCCAGCATAACGCCGGCCGTCTTAGCCAGCTCGTTTTCGGGCAGCAGCCCCACGGAAAGCAACAGCGTGTCGCAGTCCACCCGTCTTTCGGTACCCGGAATCGGCCGCAATGTCTCGGGATCCACATCGGACACCCGCACGGCACTTAGCCGACCCTCTCCCTCCAGTCGCGTCACGGTGGCGCTCAGGTGCAGCGGAATCCCAAAATCGTCGAGGCACTGCACGATATTGCGCCGAAGCCCCGACGGCGTCGACATTAGCTCGAAAACGCCAACCACCTCAGCACCCTGAAGGGCCATGCGCCGCGCCATGATGAGCCCGATATCACCAGACCCGAGTATGGCCACACGACGACCCGGCAAACATCCCTGCAGATTGGCGAAGTTCTGCGCGCTTCCTGCAGTAAATACGCCAGAAGGACGGCTCCCCGTCATATTGAGCGCACCTTGCCCCCGCTCGCGCGAACCCGTCGCCAACACCACAGCGCCAGCACGAACCTCAACAGCGCCCGACGGCGATACCACGCCTATCGTGTACCGACCATCGGCCATCCCTCGCATCTCTAAGGCACTAGAATCGCGCAGCACTTCAATACCGCCCTCGCTCGCGCAGCCCCGCATCGCGCTGCATTCGCGATCGGCATACTCCGGCCCCGTCAACTCCTCCTTGTAGCGGTGAAGCCCGAAGCCATTATGCACGCACTGTTTCAGAATGCCCCCGAGCCGTCCCTCGCGATCGAGAAGCACCACGTGAGTCCCCTCGGCAGCTGCTGATCGGGCCGCCGCCATGCCAGCCGCCCCGCCGCCAACCACCGCCACATCGCAATCCACCACCCTCGATGAAGTCCCAACGCCGGCGTTCGCGGCCGCGAAGGATCCGCTCTCTTCGCGACGCAATCCGCCGTCGCCGCCCTCCTCGGCCTCTCTCGTTGCCTCATGTTCCCCGGTACGTCGAACGAGCTCCACGTAATCCTCGCGCGCCTCCGCAACGATCGATGATCGCCGACCTCGCTTATCCAGCGCATCGGGCGCGACCCCGGTCTCCCTTGCGACGATCTTGCATATCTCAGGCGTGCAGAATCCGCCGTGGCACCGCCCCATCATGGCCCGGGTGCGCCATTTCAGAGCATCCAGCGACAGCACCGGCAGCGGCCCGCGAAGCGCCTCTACTATCTCAGCCTCGCTCACCTGGCAGCATCGGCACACGATGTGTCCCCACCGGCCGTCCTCGGCAATTGCCGCCGCCCGCTCGCCAGCATCCATCTCGGCAAACGGGGTGTTTTGGGGCATGCGGTCGTCGAAATCCCCACGCGGCAGAGCGTCAAGATAATCGGCTATCTCCCCTGCAATATGCACGGCAACCGCCGGCGCAGAGGTGAGGCCCGGCGAGTCGAAGCAGGCGATATTGAAGAATCCCGGAGCATCGTCGGGCTGTCCGATGACAAAATCGTCGCCATCGGCATTCGAGGCCCTTATTCCCGCAAAGTTGGCTATGAGCCCCTTTGCGGAAAGCCCGGGCCATGTTTTATGAGCGAGCCGGTACACCAACTGCAGCCCATCGGCATGCGTCGATACGTCAGTTTTGCTCGCTTGCTCAATCGCAGAAGGCCCGATCAGCAAGTTGCCGTGAACCGTCGGCGTAACCAACACACCCTTGCCGGCCGCCGACGGAACTTGGAACATCGTATGCGAGAACGTATCGCCATATTCGGTGTCCAGAAGCTGATAGTCACCCCTTCGAGGAAGGATCCGCAACTTCCGGGCGCTCACCATATTGTTCATCTCGTCGGCAAAGACACCGGCCGTATTCACGATGGCCCGAGCCCGGTATAGTTCACCTCGGGACGTCCTCACCAGATAGCGCCCGTGCCCCTTCTGAATACTAACGACTTCCTCATTGAAGTGAAGCCAAACGCCGTTGCGAGCCGCCTGCTCCGCGCACCGGAGCGCCACTTGATAGGGATCGCAAATAGCCCCGCTTTCGGCGAGAAGGGCACAGCGCACATCCGGATTGACGGACGGCTCCAACAGCCGCACCTGCTCACCAGACAACAAGCTGACATCCTCCACGCCGTTGCGAATAGCCCGACGCCAAAGCTCGCGAAGCAACGCATCATCCTCAGCGGTGAAGCCCAGCACCAAGGAACCGTTGCGCTTGTACGGAAAGCCCAGCTCGCGGGCCCATTGAGGGAAAAGCCTCGAACCTTCGACGTTGAATCGCGCTTTCAAGCTGCCCGGCTCGGGATCGAATCCCGCATGCACGATAGCGGAGTTAGCGCGCGTCGCGCCGCAGGCAATATCGTTGCCCGATTCCAACACCAAAACCGAGAGATCGAAGCGGGACAGTTCTCGGGAAACCGCCGTTCCTGCCACACCGGCACCAACAAGTATCGCATCATATATTCCGAGCTCGTTATCCATGAGTCCCTGCTAGCACAAAAGCAAATTCGGATAATTATCATACCCCGAATGACAGCGAAACGCTAGATCACAAAAATCAACATAAACACCCGGAACGTGCATTCCCGGTGTAGACTTCGTCTCTGGATTGCCATGCCCTATCTGCAGCCAGTCGTATACCGTTCCATTGCTTTCACGAGATCGGATGCTAACCTCAGTTAAGCTTTCTTCTGCCGATCGTCTGCAAAATGAAATGCAGAACATCCCTGTAAAGATAGCATAAAACTATGTAGCATAATAGAAGATACAGGATCATTGCCGGAACGAATACGGAAAAGGTATTCCAGATAGCAAAAATTAGGAGAAGGATCGTAGAAAACACAACTCTATACTGCCCGTAAGCAATCGGCATTACTTTATGCGAGAAAGCACTCCTTGAAGCATAGAACACTATATACCCTACCGCAGTTCCCAATGCAGCACCACGAGTTCCAAAAGCGGGAACCGCAAGGCAACAAATGACAAAATTTGAAACTAACGCTAAAAGCGAAACCCAGATATGATAACTCGATTTCTTCTTTAGGATAATGCCGGTTACTGTCGTTTCAGATAGGGTATAGAAAATTGGGTTGAAGCAGAGAAGCGGTAGAAGGAAAGATGCTTCCCTATATTCTGCACCTAGAAGAAGCACTAGAACATCCTTGAACGCAATAACAATAAAACCAAAGGAGAAGAGAAGAAAGCCAATTCCATGATTAGCCGATATATATGGCCTATGATCATCGGGGTCTATTGAGTTATGCTCGACCGCCACAGGGGCCCATAAGATGTTGAAAGTTCCTTGCACAATCGAGAATATCGCCGTTAAGTTTATTGCGGCCGCAAAGATCCCGACCTCTACATTGTTGCCAAACAAGTCTAGAGTGATTCGCCCTACGGCAGAAAGCAAAACGGATGCGGCCGAAGAAAAGACAAAGGGGAGGCCATACTTCAACAACTCTGATTTGCTTGGCGAGCAATTGAATCTTAGTGAGTCAATTCTCCATATATCCTTATACGATGATATTTGCAATATAGTTATAATTGTCGTGCTAGCAATTAACGAAACAGCAAGCACATCAAAGCTAAAATCCCCTTGAAGCCAGAGAAGCAGGGGGATAGCGATAGAAGCAAATATCAGTTTATTCGCAATCAAGGAGCGGGAGTACAAGGCCGAATCGTGCATCAATCTAATTAAAACTGAACTATATCTATTAAGCAAGAGAACGAACGAATAGAGGGAGAACAAAATCAAAGGCGTTAATTCATCCATGATCCCAAGCAAAACAAAAGAGCTTATTAAATATACTATTATTGCAACAGCGAGGCACACCAGGACAACGAGCGACATACGAACACATTTCGCAAGAAGCTCTGACCGATACATTACGTCTTCTCTGTCATAGAAATACCGCAGTAGGGACTGGTCTAAGCCCAAAGAGGTAAATGCCAGAACAGTTGTTCCGTACACGATGAACATCGAGTATTCGCCATAGGCATCAGGTGCTACTAGCCTTGTAATGATAGGCGTGGTAATGAGCCCTATAAGCATGTTGGCAGCCGTGCCTAAACCCAATACCGCAAAATCCTTGAAAAACCTTGCTATGCTCATGATAGTGCGACGATTCCGTTCTACCGTATTTGGCGCGCGGGGACGCCTCCCCATATTTGTCCGGATGGTATGTCCTTCGTCACCACCGCTCCAGCCGCAATAATGCAATTTGATCCCACGGTCACGCCCGAAAGAATCTGCACACCATAGCCAACCCATACATTGTCACCAATCACAATGCTCTCTTCCGTATAGCCTTGTTCGCACATCGGCGTATCAGACGTCAGATCATGTTTATGCATATCAGTTCTCATATGAACCCCATATGAAACCATACAAATATTGCCTATGCGGATTTCTGCGCCAGGAGAGGCCAGAACATGACCTCCATTGATATATGAATTACGACCTATATGGACATTATCAATGCATCTTAATACTATATTCCCCCCAACAACACCTTCTGATCCATTTTCATGCAGCTTCGCCGTCATAACGACACCATGGCAGTGAAGACACCAGCTATATATAGAATATATTAGATTCCCTATGCAATCTGTAAACTTAGTTCCAGGCATTTTTACCGCACTTCCTTATAACCCTAAGACCAAATCATTCATGCAACATATCCCCATCATAATTAGTATCATATGAAGCTGTTCCCATACCAAATAAAACCCACGCGACAACTCCATACATAAAAGCATTTTGAGTTAAAGAAACCTCAAACATCTCATGAAACGCCATCGCAAAAATGAACGCCACGATCAGTGCGCGATTGCGATTATTCACATTATCTGCGACTGCAAACAAAACAGCGCAAAGAACAAGGACCATCAACGAGAGCCCTGTTAAACCAGATTGCAACGCCACCTCAAGATACCAATTATGGGCAGATAGATTTGTGTCGTAGAAATCACTGGGCATTGCTTGTAAACCATGGCCTAGCAATGGCGCATCTTCTATAGCCCTAAGTGTCTCCAACCATACAACCTGTCTCCCCGAATAGAAGTTTTTACCAAAAACTTCTAGCGAAAGATCGTTCAGCCAGTTGCCAAATGGAGTACTGTATAGGAAAGTGTACATTAGAATAAATACTAGAGAAAGAATGACTGCACCTAGAAACATTGTCACCACTGTGCTTGCTGACAATGTTTTTTTTTGATTAAGTAGCAAAGAAGCCCCCACCAGAATAACAGCCGCTATCAAGGAGCTGCGAGATGAGGAGATCAGCACAAAAAGACAGCAAATTCCCGAAAACACATAGTCAAGCTTTGACCCGATTGGCACCGCCAAAAAAAGAACTAACCAACAAAGAGCTACCAATGCAAAGGTGTTCGGGTTCCCCCAAAAACATGAGAAGTCTTCCATCGGACAACCTTCAATTATCCACGATAAAAGACATATCGATACCGCTACTGCGCCCATACATTTAGCAAGCCGGAGTGCTCCAGTATCCTTGCAGAGGCAGGAACCAACAGCCATAGCAACCGGACAGCATAATAGCTGAAACAGGCGGGCAAAACCTTCGCGGGTGGGCAACGCATACAAAACAATTGCCGAATAGGCGATCAAGAAGAAAAAAAGCACAGAATATGCGGGTGCGACTTTTTCTTTAAAATGCCCTCCAAATCGACCTGATGCGGTGAGCCCGATTCCAAGAACAACGGCGATAGCAGCATTGCTCCCACCAAGAATTCCTGCCAAGGGAAGTCCAACACACACAAGCGCAAAAGAAAAAGAGGGAATCAGTTTACTAAAGGAAACCCCGCGATCACCCATGCGAAACTGCCTTTTGGTAAATTGAAGATAATTGGGATGCTATAGCAGAAGAAGAGAATTCCGACTCAGCCTTTTTTCTTAAGCGAATGCTCGGGAAAGTTTCGTCGAACATGGCATCCATCGCCGATGAAAGAGCGTCCACATCTCCAACATCAACCAAAATCCCGCACTCACTAGAAATAAAATCTTCTGGTCCCCCACACCGCGTTGCGATCACAGGAAGACCCGAAGCTAGAGCTTCTGCATAAACCACCCCAAAAGTTTCTCTTTGGGAGCTCAACACAAAGCAATCAGAGCACGCCATTTCTGCAGCGACGCCCTCTCGCCCAAGCTGTCCGGCAAAAAAAACACGATCCTCAACACCGCAGCTTCTTGCAGCATCCATCAATTCCTCGCGCAAAGGACCGTCGCCGACTATAGACAGAACGCAATCAGAGTGCTTCATACTGGCAAACGCGCGGATTAAATGCCCTTGCCCCTTTCCCGGAATTAGCGACCCAACCGAAACAAATCTGAAGGGTTTACAATTTGTTTTTGCTTCTCTATGAATATCAAAATAGATATTATCTACCATATTATAGACAGTAGTTGATTTTATCCCTAACATATCATTCATCATAGAGGCTAATGCCCCACTTACCGCAATCGTTTCAGCAGCCTCTTCTGACACTTTAGCTAGCAATCGCAAGTAGTCGGGATCCCCTTTAAGAACCAGAGAGCAGTGCTCAGTATACACTAATGGTATTTCCATTTCACGGCATATTTTAGAGGCTTGAAGTGCGGGAATGGCAAAATGACCGTGCACAACATCAGGAGCTCCGTCATTACCATAAGCTCTCTCAAATTGCTTCTTTATAATTATGGATCCTATACTTATCGTCAACCACTTCGGAACCCTACCCAACGGAAAATGACTCTCGAATACATGCACTCCATTTCTCCAGTACTCTTTCATCCTCAAATTGCGACGATGTCTTATAGAGTGTGTGTCGATGGAAAAATACGCTACATCATGGCCGTTCTGCGCCAAAGCCATGGCCTGATCAAACTCAAATATACCGTTAAGCGAGTTGGCGCTCGTCGGAACCCCACCCGCCACAATGGCCACTTTCATCGCTCACACCTCACACAACAACGACTGCGCTCATACTCCGTTTTGCACTGTTTTGCAACATATCCCTAGGATCGACATAGCTCACTGCATGTTTCCGAACATCAAACTTGAGTCAAGAAATCAATCACAAACGGCACCTTACTTGTCTATGTCCTAGGTAAACTATCCCAGTATCATCTTGGAAATCTTAAGGAAGGTGTCCGTTCTGTATTCCTGATGAGAATGAGGCGGCCGATTAATCAGATCCTCCAGATATTCCGATGACACTCCCATCTTCGCACAAAGCAGCCCTTTCACCTTTCTCATATATTCTTCTGAGCAAAGCGGTTCCTCTAGCTCCGCAAGCGCTTCCTCCCTTGTCATCTGACCTGAGACAATCATACTTGACAAATGAGACGTCCGTTTATCCACCCCAAATTTTTTGGGCAGCCAGCATAGCTGGAGAAAAGCAGTTAGATAATTCTCAAGGTGTTTTCGCCCATAATATTGGAACCCGCAGAACTCTTCCAACTCTTCGAAAGCGCTGTCACGTTGATACTCAACGTAATTTAATGGTCTAACTGTTTCCTGATTAAGAACCCTCCTATCCCATTGCTTTCGATAGTGAGAAAGAAGTGGCAGTTTATCGATCGGTTTTTCTCCAAAGCGCCTATGAATGTCCCTGAGGTTGCAAAGATCATAAGCATCCCATGTATTTCCATTCTGTAAAATGCACTCCAAAGCATAGTTCCCTCCCGACAGGAAGGTAGAAATGCCATTCTTTCTAGCAAAATCATACAAAGCAGCAAATAATATATTGTCCTGAGGAACAGCGAGATTAGGAACACCTGCTCTCATATACGCTAACGTCAGAGCATTGAACTGTTCCTCGTCTGGCGATATCACAATTAGATCAATATTTGCCTTGTCGCACAACTTCGAGATATTGCTTGTCGAAATCTCCGTATCGTACCCATCGTCAATATGCACGGCGGCGATTCTAAGACCCCATTCTGCTGCCCCCAAATAGGCCAAATAGGAGCTATCCAGACCACCTGATAGCCCCATCAAGCAGTCGTACTCTTTCCCGGCACCTCGCTTCTTCAAACGCTCAATCAATTCTTGCAGCTTCAACCGTCCAAACTCGTTCGGGAAATAAACCCGATCGGCTCTCTCAAGGGCATCGGTGCAATAGTTGCAGATGCCGTTCTCGTCAAAATTTATCTCCGGATCCGCCGAGTTGTCCATTACGCATCGAGTGCATCTTTGGTAAACGCGCTCCATACAGCAGTCCTTCCTTCGCTTAGCGTCACATAACAAATCGCAGCATACTCGTATGATTTTTCAGACAGGTTTCATACCGGGCATAAGTCGAAACCACCTAGTCCAAAACAGACTCATATAGCTCGATCAATTTTGCTTTTTCGGTATCCCAATTGTATAGCTCCTCGACCGCTCTTCGTCCAGCTAGTCCCATCCGAGAACATAACTCGGGGCTATGCAGCAGCTCCACAAGTGCGCGCCTGACGGCACTTACGTCTGCAGGAGGAACGCATATCCCGCAATCATTTTCCTCGACCATTTCTTTCCATAGCGGGAAATCGGAAGCGAGAACAGGCAGACCAGCCGCCATATATTCAAATAGCTTATTTGGCTGGGATGAAACGTGGTTTTCTTCCGGTTGGTAGAGAATCACTCCTACTCTGCTCTCTCCGTATAGGCAATTCACTTCCGCCCGCGACACTTGTCCCAAATATTCAATCATCTTGCATTACTCCAAATTGCATATATCAAGCTGACACAGCCAAAGTTTCATAAAGCTCGCAAAGGCACTCGCACTCTTTGGACCAATTGTACCTCTCTTCAATTGCACGACGCCCACGCAACCCTACTTCTTGAGCATAGTCTCTATCATCGATGAATTTCGAAATAGCCCGGCCAACCGCTTCGGGATCATCAGCGGGCACGCACAATCCGCAACCGTTCTCTTCAATAACCGAACGCCACTCAGGGAAGTTGGACGCCACAACGGGCAGACCCGCAGCCATGTACTCATACATTTTTATCGGCCTAGAAGTTCGATAGTTATCGAGGGGCTGCAGTAGCACCAACCCAACAACCGCATCCGCATATAAGGCGTTCACCCCCGAGCGATCAAGAACACCTAGGTAATCATACCCCCCCCCATTTTCAGATTTGTCGTTACGCCGACCGGCAAGAACTAACTTGCCATCAACTCCCTTCATTGCTTCTACCATAACTTTTTCGCCGCGGGACTCACTTATCCCGCCAGTATAGCAAGCGATTGGCTCACGCTGCGAAAAAGGCTTTGTCTGAAAAGTTATATCGCTTAGCAGAGGATAGTTATTGACCACAACCACCCTAGTAGCTCTCCCTTTAAACTGTTTGGCGATATGGGGCGTCGCCGCCACGATAGCATCCAACCTCTTCACGCATCTTGTTTCGTAGGCCCTATATATTGCCGATACCGTCGATCTCCAACAACGAGGAATCCATTCCTTTGACATAATTTGCGAGGGAACGTCCTCGTGACTATCAAAAATAACCTTAGCGCCAGTTTTCTTCAGCTTGCGAACATATGGCAGAAGCTCAGGATCGTGCAAGTGATACACTTCAGCCTTAAGGCCACGCGCCACCTCAAACGCCTCCTTCGCTCCTCTCACCATACGAGCCTTACGCGATGCTGGACGCTCTCCGAGACCCACAATCTGAACATTGTCGATCAGCTCCGATTCTCCGTACGCAACAAACAGCACTTCATAACCAGCCTTAGCTAGTGAGCGGCATTCTTTTATGAAAATACGTATGTCATGAGAATTATGAGCGCTTGATATATGACAAACCTTCGTCACTTACTTAGCTCCTTCGTTGTTTTGCATATGTAATAAGCCGTTCTGCGCAATTGAGAACATCATCATGACACATATAGGGGCCCATCGGCAAACTTAAAACCTTTTCACAAAGCCGTTCGGTGACAGAACAATCACCAAAACAGGCAGTGTCGATACCTCCAAAAGCACCCTGCTTGTGCATAGGCTTGGGGTAATACACCATGGTGGGCACGCCGCAGCCTCTCAAGGCATCCTGCAAAACCGCGCGATCAACCCCCTCAGGCAACTGCACGGTATACTGAGCCCAAGAACTCGTATAGCCCTCGGGTACGCATGGGAGCACGAGGCTAGAGCCCGCAAGCGCCTCATCGTAGAAGCGGGCAATCTCGTTGACAGCGACCATCTCCTCGCCGACAAACGCATCCAGCTTGGAGAGAAGCACAGCAGCTTGGATAGTATCCAAGCGACTATTCATGCCGACACGAACATTGTCGTATTTAAAGGTTCCCTTTCCGTGAACGGCGTAGCTGCGGATGAGGGCGGCCCAATCATCATCGTCGGTGAACACCGCTCCCCCATCGCCATAGCAACCAAGCGGCTTTGCGGGAAAGAAGCTCGTCGTGGAGGCATCGCCGAACGAGCACACGAGCTTATCGCCGATGGCACCCCCGAAACCTTGCGCACCATCTTCCAGAAGCTTCAACCCATGCTTCTCGCAAATCGGCTTGATGGCAGGATAATCCGCCGGCAGCCCGAACAGATCCACAGCCACCACGGCCGCAGGTTTCAATATGCCTGCATCGTGTACCGCAACAATCGCTTCCTCTAATTTAACAGGATCAAGATTGAAGGTACGCTCGTCAACATCGACAAACACCGGCGTCGCCCCAACGGCGCCCACCACCTCGCCGCTCGAGAAGAACGTGAAGTCCGGCACAAATACCGCATCTCCCGGCCCAACACCCCAAGCCATAAGGGCGAGCTGCAGTGCATCGGTACCGTTGGCACAGGTGATGCAATGCTTCACCCCCACGTAGGACGCCAAGCGCTCTTCCAATTCCCGAACCTGAGGACCGGAAATATAGCGTCCCTCTTCCACTACCGCAAAAATCGCCTCGTCGATTTGAGGCTTGAGCGCTCTATATTGCGCTCCCAAATCTCGAAACTGCATCAGGCATTCACTTCTTTCAAACCGTTACCAGTCTCGCGGTACATGCGACCGCACTCCCCGCACACCAGATCCTGGCCAAGGAGCTGTCCGCATTCGCAAACCCAGCCTTTGCGCTTGGCGGGAACCCCCAGCATAAGCGCATGTGCAGGCACGTCGGTAACCACTACGGCCCCGGCGCCGATAAGCGCCCAGGGTCCTATCTCGTGACCGCATACAATAGTGGCATTGGCGCCGATGGAAGCTCCTTCGCCAACTGAAGTGCGCCGATAGGCAGCACTCCCCTTCGGATATTTCGCCCGAGGAGTAAGATCGTTGGTAAACACACAGGAAGGACCGCAGAACACGTAGTCGGCCAACTCAACGCCTTCGTACACCGAAACGTTGTTCTGAATCTTCACGCCATTGCCAATCTTAACATTGGAAGCTACATTCACGTTCTGACCCAAACTGCAGTTGCAACCAATCTCCGCGCCACGCTGCACGTGACAGAAGTACCAGATCTTAGTCCCCTCGCCAATTTTGGCGCCCTCATCGACAAAAGAGCTTTCGTGCACGAACACGCCGTCCACTAGAATTCACCCGCCATGTCGGTGCTTGCGAAATCACTGAGGGGCAGCGTCACCGGTTCTCCGGTCTTCTGGCTCTTGTAGATGGCGAGAACCATCTCAAGCGCGTTGCGACCGGCCACGGCGTCCACGTAGGGGGCGCGGTCATTCTGAATGGCATCTACCATATCGGCATAGAGCAGCGTGTGCCCGTTGCCATATACGTTGGAAGTCTGCTCCTCGAGCCCCTTGTTGGCAGCGTCCGCTTCGGTCTCGTCGGCGAAATCCCATACGTCGATATTGTTGGTCGAAGTGCCGCCGATCTTTACTGTGCCGTTCTCGCCGAACACATAGAGCGTCTCTTCGAGGTTCTTCGGGTACACATTGCTCGTACCTTCGATGGTGCCCACTGCGCCATTAGCGAACTTGACCACGGCAACACCCACATCTTCGGCCTCAAGGTAGTCATGGAAGCGCTGACGGGTTGCGCCGTACACCTCAACCACGTCCTCCCCCATCATCCAGCGAAGAAGGTCGATGCCGTGGATGCACTGGTTCATCAGCGTGCCACCGTCCTGCTCCCACGTACCGCGCCAGGGAGCCTGATCGTAGTAGCCCTTACCGCGGTTCCAACGCACATGGATGCTTCCGTGGGAAAGCTTCCCGAACCGATCGGCCTCGATAGCCTCGCGAAGCTGCTGGATAGCCACATTGAAGCGATTCTGATGGCAGGCGGAAACCTTCACGCCTTTTTCATCAGCACAGCGAATGATCTCGTCGGCATCGGCGATGGACATGGCCATGGGCTTCTCGATGATCAGATTCTTCCCCGCATCGATGCAGTCGAGCGCGATCACGGCATGCTTGCCGCTCTCGGTAGCGATGGCGACCAGCTCGATCTCCGGATGCTCTTCGAGCATCCGGTGGTAGTCGGCATAGCGCTCGGCCTCGGGGAAGTCCCCGCAGCCGGCTTTCTCCAACATGATGTCGAACTTCGAGTCATCGATATCGCACAGCGCAACCAGATCGAGATCGTTATTCGTAACAGCCTTCACATGGTTGACCGCAATACGGCCGCACCCGATAATGGCACATTTCATAGTTACTGCCTTTCTGCCAGTTCTACAACGCAGTTCGCAATACACTCTGCCGCCTTGCCGTCGCCAAACGGACGGTAGCCCTCATCAATCTCTTGGGGAATACCCATAGCGGCCAAAATCGATTCCTTAGAAGGCTCCGCGAGGATATTGCGACCATCGACCATTGTTTCAGGCCACACCTCAAAATCAAGCACCGTCGTGCATTTCACCCCCGCGTAAAACGCCTCACGCTGCAAGCCTCCCGAATCGGTTATAACCTGCTTCGCATGATTCACAAGGTAGACACTCTCCAAATATCCCACCGGCTCGACGAAGAGGATGTTCGGGAAAGTGCCGCCTTCCTCCACCAATCGGCAAACCGTCGCTCGATTGCGAGGATGAACGGAGTAGATGACCGCCGCATCAAGGGAGCGCAGAGCATCAAGCAACCCCAAAAGCGCCTCGTCAGTACCGGTATTCTCTTCCCGATGACAGGTAACGTAGTAAAACTCAGCGGGCGTCGGCACATTCGTTCCGCCAATAATGCTCACCAACTCGGGCGGCTTAGCCAAAGCAGAGTATCGCAAGAAGGCATCGTACATGGGGTCGCCAGAGAATTCCGATCGATTGCCCAAGTTTTCTCTTACGAGGTTTTCGAGATTATCCTCCGTGCAGGCCAAAAGACGCGTCGCCACATGATCGGTGCAAATACGGTTGATTTCCTCGGGATTAGTGGCAGAGTGGGTTCTTGCGCCCGCTTCCACGTGCACCATGGGAATATGGAGCTTCGCAGCAGCCAGTGCCGCCGCCAACGTCGAGTTCGTGTCACCATAGAGCAAAACAACATCGGGTTTTCGCTCAAGCATCTGGGTCTCCAGCGCCTCGAGCATGCGTGCCGTCATTTGCCCATGGGTGCCTCCCGACACGCCAAGATTAACCTTAGGCTCGGGAATAGCAAGCTCATCGAAGAAAGTTTGAGACATATTCGCATCATAGTGCTGTCCCGTGTGAACGATCTCCTCTTCAACGCCCTCGATCTCCTCGAGAACATGGGAAACGACCGCAGCCTTAA
>ERZ773187.855-NODE-855-length-26476-cov-30.159986_pt1 | contig 26476 bp, 20 predicted proteins | sample MGYA00511242_ERZ773187 | MGnify/ENA primary metagenome ERZ773187 (study PRJEB29015, sample SAMEA2737744) | human gut metagenome | biome: human gut; feature: human-associated habitat; material: faeces | place: China | collected 2012 ...
TAATCCCTAATCCCTAGTCCCTAATCCCTAATCCCTAGTCCCTAGTCACCAGTCACCAGTCACCAGTCACCCCAATCAAAAAGCTCACGACAGACGCCGTGAGCTTTTTCATTTCCCATAAATCAAACGAGCGCCATCACTGCCATGTGACGGCCTGTTTTTCCGCCGGATTTCCGATACGAGTAGAAAAGATCATCATGACAGTAGGTACAGAGCCCGCAGTCTTCGATATGGTCAGCAGGGATGCCGGCCTTTTCGAGAAGGCGGCGGTTCGCATTGTGCAGATCGAAGAGGTACTTCCCATTGGCTTTTTTGACCGAAAGACGCGAGATCTCCTTCTCATTGAAGAGCTTATAGAATTCCTCTACCACTTCCTCACCCACCTCGAAACACTCCAGTCCGATCGCCGGACCGATCGCACACAGGATATCCTTCCGCTTCGAGCCGTAGTTCTTCTCCATCTTCGCCACCGTGAGCGCAGCGATATTTCCGGCGGTTCCCCTCCAGCCTCCATGAGACAGCGCGATCGCCTGCTTCACCGGGTCGTAGAAAAAGAGTGGCGTGCAGTCGGCATAATTCATCGTGATCGGGATATCCTTCTCATCCGTCATGAAACCATCACAGGCAGGGATCGCCGTCTCCATCGTAAGTGCGCCGCGTCCGGCATCCTTCTTCGTCACCTTGTAGATGTAGGTGCCATGCACCTGATTTCCCGAGACGAGGCGCGAGACGGAAAGCCCCAGCGCCTCGAAATAGCGGCGGCGGTTCTCACGCACCGCATCCGCATCATCGCCCGTATGGAAGCCCATATTCAGAGAGGAAAATGGCGGCTCACTCACCCCGCCAGTGCGGCATGACACAGCCGCTACGACCCTCTGTCCCTGATAACAGTCGAATGTCATGTAAAGGATCCCGTCTGCGGAAATAAATTTCATAAGCCCAAAGCCACCTTTCGATGCGAATAAAAAGGAAAATATGTCTTCTTATTATAGCATAATAAAAAGAGGCGGGGGATGAGAGGGAAAGGGTTCTATGTTCAAAGTGACCAGGTATTGGTGACTAGGGACTGGTGACTGGTGACTAGTAGCTAGGGATTAGGGATTAGGAGTCACAAGGGAAACACTGATTCAATCGACATACAAATGCAGCCAGAATTAACGTCCTAGCAACTTGCTTCCCCTTCGGGGAGCTCCACCGATGGGGAGCCAAGACATTCCAGCACTTCTCACGAAGTCTGGAAGCGGGGGCTGAGACGAAGGATCTCGCCGCTCCACCATTCCTCACTCCTCATTTTTCCCCATCCACGCCCTCATATCCTCCGGCACGGGAGCGGTGAATCTCATTTCCCTTCCCGTCTCCGGATGAGCGAAACGGACGGTATAGGCGTGAAGTACCTGCCGCGTCATGAGACCGAGGGGCCCGCCGTAGAGGTCATCACCTAAGAGCGGATGCCCGAGGCTCGCAAAATGCACGCGGATCTGGTGCGTGCGTCCCGTCAGAAGATGGATCTTCAAAAGCGAATACCCTTCATACTCGCCCAGCACCTCATAGTCCGTGATGGCACGCTTGCCGTCTTCCCTGACCATCCACTCCACGATCGAACCGTCCCTGCGTCCGATGGGGCGATCGATGCGCCCTGCCTTCTCATCCATATGTCCGGAAACGAGAGCCAGATACTCGCGGTAGATCTGGTCATGGCTCTTGGAGAGGTCATACTGCCCCTTCGCTGACTTAGCCACCACGACGAGCCCCGTCGTATTGCGGTCAAGACGATAAATGGGATGGATGCCCGCCTCGATGCGCCGCTGTGCATAGTAGCCTGCCACCGCATTCACCAGCGTATCATGCGCGCCGCGCGCCGTCGGATGGATGATCATGCCCGGCCCCTTATTCACGACGAGGAGCGCCTCATCCTCATACGTGATGGAGAGCGGGATGTCCGATGGGACGATATCATTCTCCTCACTCCACGTGAGCACGATGCGATCGCCCTTGGCGACTCTCCTGCGCGCATTGTGTACCTCCTCGCCATTCACCGTCACACGCCCATTCCATTTGATCCGCTTCCACAATCCGCCGGACAAATGCAACACCTTCACCGCGTCCTTCACCATCCGCCCCGCCTGGGCCTCCGTCACGATCAGTTCAAGCTTCAAAATAGTTATCTCCTTTAGGTCATCCGTTTCACTCATTATAAAGGGTTCAGGGTTCGGGGTGCAAGGTTCAGGGTTAGCCCGCGGGGCGTGCCGTCCATGGATTGCGGGTGAAAGCTTCGTTTGAATTAGAAATGAGAAATTAGAAATGAGAAATGGTGGTGCGGCGCATAAAACTATAGAAGCGCCGCAGAATTTTGATAGCGCTTCGCGTCGTCGTCATCTCGAGCGTAGCCGAGAGATCTTCCTTGCAGAATGGTCAGTGTACCAACTGCGCTATTTCAATCACCGCTTGCTCGTCAGTTTATATAAAATTTCACGGCGCTTCCAAATTTGACGCGCCGTACCTTCACTCCTAACTCCTAACTCCTCACTCCTAACTTTCAGCAAAACTGATTTACTGCTCGTTGACCTATATTCAGTTAAATATAAAGGGGCCCCTGAACCCCGCCCCCATCAACCTAAGCCCTTTATCTATGCTATAATAGTGAAGACACATTTTTCCCCATTTGGAGGCAATCATGAAAATCACTGTAGACGATCAGTTATTCGATACCATCCCCGGCCTGTGCATCGGCGTCGTAGCCCTGCGCGCCGCTGACAACCGCGATGTGAATCTGGAAGCAGAAGCCTTCCGCCGTCGCTGCTGCACCGAGGCGAACCTGCTCCTCAAGATGAATCCCCATATCGCCGACCAAGAGATCAAGCGCTATCAGAACGTCCTTAAAAAGCTCTCCATCACCGGTGAGTCAGGTCTGGCAAAGACCTTTGCGGAATACAAGAAAGACCTGGGGCTCTTCGAAAAGGAAGAGGCGGCAGAGACTCCCATGGAGATCCTTCCTGCCCCCAAAACCGCGACACTGGATGAACTCGCCGGCTCTGATGTGCTGCCGCGCCAGAATCCGATCCTCGACATGGTGCGTGCCGGCATGCTGAAATTCCACGTCGATATCCACGCCTACGACATGGGCGACCGCAGCCGGACACTCTCCATCCGGAAAACAGAGGATGATGTCACCGTTTCTCTCGGAGACGACCTCTGCACCACCGGCTGGCTGGCCGAAGATCAAAAGGCAGGAAAGATCACCCCGGCGACCGAAGACGTTCTCATCCTCATCACCGGATTTGCGCCGAACCGAAAGAAAGTCGCCGCCGCCAGAAATGAACTCGCCCGCCGCGTCAAGTCCGCCTTCGACCGTGCGGTAGAGGTCGGCTGGATCGAAGAAGCCCCGCATACCTTCGAGACGGATATTTGAGAAAATACCGTTTTTGCTCATTAGTTTTCAAAACTTACAGTAAGGGTTCAGGGTTCAGGGTTCAGGTTGACGATACGGGAAAACGACTCATTGCAAAGCCCCTTCCTCAGGAAGGGGGCTTGACGATACATGATAACCCATTTCTAAAAATTTGCGGCAGAGCCGCCACCTTCATTCCTAATTCCTCATTCCTAATTCCTCATTTGCGCAAAGCTTTCATCCCCAATCAAGGGACAGCACGCCCCACGGGCTAACCCTGAACCCTGAAGTTTGAAAGCAGGGATTAGGGATTAGTGGCTAGGGATTAGGAGCACCAAAGTCGCTGGATGGATGTGCCGCGTAACGGCACCCTTCTACATAGCGGCTCATGCTATCTACTCTAGTCTATTCAACAGTTCTTGTTTCTCATTCTGCAGAATTCTGCCTCTTCGAGGCAGTCTATCCCCTGCCCTTCGGGCACCCCCTTCTCCAAGGGGGGACGCGTTTTAAGCTTATTTCAATACTCCGCGGCGCTTCCATATTTTTATGCGCCGCACCACCATTTCGCATTTCTCATTTCTAATTTCTCATTCAAGCGAAGCTTTCGCACGCAATCAAAGGGCGCCCCGCCCCAAGGGCTAACCCTGAACCTTGAACCCTAAACCCTGAACCTCAAATCATCATGAACTACATTGCAATCGATTTTGAAACTGCCTACTGGGGCCCGGCGAATGCCTGCTCCCTTGGCATCGTGACCAGCGATGGCGAAAAAGTCATCGACGAGTGGTACCATCTCATCCACCCCTTCTCCATGAATTTTGATGCCCAATGCCAGAAGGTGAATGGCATCTCCCCCGCCGATGTGGCAGAGGAGCCCGCCTTCCCGCTTCTTTTCGAAGAGATCCGAAAGCGTCTGGAGGGACAGGTGGTCTTTGCGCACAATGCCCGCTTCGACATGGGTGTCCTCGCCTCGTCGATCGCCACCTACGGTCTTCCCGACCTGCACTTTTGCTATGGCGATACCGTCCCGCTCTCCGTCAAGCTCTGGCCGGATATGGAAAATCACAAGCTGAATACCGTCGCCGAAGCGCTGGGCTTCGACTTCCATCACCACCAAGCCTTGGACGATGCCCGCGCCTGTGCATACATCGTGCGTGCGGCGCTGTCCGAGAGATCCCTCTCTTCTCCGAAAGAGCTTCTGAAGGAAACGGGACAGCCGCTACGCGCCTTCTCCATCGATCGGATGAAGAAGAAATTGATCTTCCAATGATGGGGACTAGTGACTGGTGACTAGAAATTAGTGGCTAGGGATTAGGAGCACCAAAGTCGCAGGATGGATGTGCCGCGTAACGGCACCCTTCTACATAGCGGCTCATGCTATCTACTCTAGTCTATTCAACAGTTCTTGTTTCTCATTCTGCAGAATTCTGCCTCTTCGAGGCAGTCTATCCCCTGCCCTTCGGGCACCCCCTTCTCCAAGGGGGGACGCGTTTTAAGCTTATTTCAATACTCCGCGGCGCTTCCATATTTTTATGCGCCGCACCACCATTTCGCATTTCTAATTTCTCATTCCTGCGAGGCTTTCATCCACAATCCATGAGCGCCCCGCCCACGGGCTAACCCTGAGCCCTAATCCCTAGTCACTTTTATTCGAACCGAGGTCCCTATGACCCACTACACCACCCTTCTTTTCGATCTGGACGGCACGATCTCCGAGTCTGCTCCCGGCATTCTTCGCTCCGTCAGGTACGGCCTTGACGCAGTCGGCATCCATGAGACAGATGAGAAAAAGCTCCACACCTTCATCGGGCCGCCGCTCAATACGCAGATGAAAAAGCTCTACGGCATGAAAGAAGATGACATCGTGACCGCCATCACGAAATTCAGAGAGCTGTATGAAGAAAAGGGCGCGCTCTTCGACTGCTCGCCCTATGCCGGCATCGGCGAACTTCTCTCTCTCGCAAAAGCCGCCGGCTATGTACTTGCCGTCTCATCGAGCAAGCCGGAGCCTTTTGTGAAGCGGATCATTGAAAAATTCGGCTTCACATCCTACTTCGATGTCATCTGCGGCAGCGATCCCGATGATGAACTAAACCAGAATGCGACCATGAGCCAGAAGGCGCGCATCATCGCCAAGACACTCTCCCTTCTTTGCGAAAAGGGCCATGACGCAGCGCGTCTTGCGAAGGAGACCGTCATGATCGGTGATACCGGCTATGACGTAGATGGCGCGCATGACAACCATCTCCCCTGCATCGCCGTCTCCTTCGGCTACGGCAGCCGTGAAGAGCTCGCTCACCACGGCGCAGACGCGATCGCAGATACCGTAGGTGAGCTGAGAGAGCTGCTTGGGCTGCCATCGAAATAAAGAAAAAGAGGGATCCCCCCTCTTTTTTATTGCCAAGACAGACCGCCTTTCCGCGATACGGTGTTTCCCGTTTCTCGCCGTCAGATGCTCTCCGTCTTACCGCCAACAAAAAAGATCCCTCGACTTCGCTTCCGATGACGATACGAGAAACGCGCCTTTTCCACCTTTCCGCGATACGGTGTTTCCCGTTTCTCGCCGTCAGACGCTCTCCGTCTTACCGCCAACGAAAAAGATCCCTCGACTCCGCTCGGGATGACGATACGGGAAGCGCGGATCGTTTCACAGACCAAAAAGAGCCATGAACAAAACTGTTCATGGCTCTTTCATTTGCACGCCAGCTGGGATTATCCCTAATCCCTAATCCCTAATCCCTAATCCCTAGTCACCAGTCACTAGCCATCAGTCCCTATTTGCTCTTCTGCAGGATCTCCTTCAGGTACTCATTCTTTTCCTTTTTCTCATCCACATTATCGAGAAGGAGGTCAACATAGCGGGAAAGCGTCGCATCGTCGGTGTATCCCTGGATGAAGGAATTTCCCTTATTGCTTTCCAGAATGATAGGAAATTCGACGGCTGCGAAGATCTGCATGGCTTTGAGCTCGAGGTCTTTTTCATCGGTATAGCCGGTGACCTCCGCCACATTGCGAATGACCTTCTCCCAGCACTGGCTGTGGAGAAGAGAGAGGTAAATGAAGTAGGTGTCCTTGGCGTCCTCACTCGAAGGATTCGAGATGGAACGGAAGAGAGCAGGGTGCTCGCGGGCCAGGTGGAAGTAGGCGATGATGTATTTCTTCAGCCTTTCGCTCGCTGTCAGGCGGTTGTCATCGAGGTAGGAGACGATATTCTCCAGATTGCCCATCATGTACTCGAGTGCCGCACCGATGAGCTCTTCCTTGGAGCCGAAGTAGTAGCGCACGGAGGCGATATTGACGCCGGCTGCCTTGGCGATGGAGCGGACTGTGGCTTTCTTGAAGCCCTGCTGCTGCAGGATATGGACCGTGGTCTCAATCATCTTTTCACGGACGCGCTCGCCCTTGCCGGTCAATTTTCTCATCATAGTGTGGTTCCCTTTCTAAGATTCATGGTTTTCTGAATGAAAGACATTTCCTTCGGCGCTTTCGTCTTTTCCGTGAGAGCATTCATCATCAGCTTCAGTCGGTTTTCCTGATTCACTTCGCTCGCGCTGGCATCGCAATCGAGGGCAAGGAAGACCGCTTCCGGATACGCTGCATGCAGCTTATGCACCATGCCTTCCCCGGTGATGTGATTCGGCAGGCAGGCGAAGGGCTGCAGGCAGACGATACCGCGGCATTCATGATAGAGAAGATCGATCATGTCAGCCGTTAAGAACCAGCCTTCGCCCGCGCGGTTGCCGAGTGAAAGGTACTGGGAGGCGCGCTTGGCCATCTTCTCGATGCCGGTGATCTCATGGAAACGCTGCGATCTTTTCACCGCCTTTTCGAGCGGCTTCCGATACCATTCGAAGAGGTAGCGGGAGAAGGTGTCCTTCAGGTCTTCCTTCATGGTGCCATCCATATATTTCCGCTGGAAACGGCTATCAAGCGAACCATAGAGGAAGAAATCGAGCATGCCGCTCGCCTCGGCTTCGCCGCCATTCGCTTCGATGGTACGGACGATGTCATTGCTGGCAATGGGACTGAACTTGACGTAGATCTCCCCGACGATGCCGATGCGCGGACGGCGCGGCATATCAGAAAGCGGCAGGCGGTCGAAGTCCTGAATAATGCCTGCAATATTCTTTTTATACGATGTGTAGGACTCGCCGGAAAGGATGGCTTCGATGCAGCGCTTCTGCCATCTGCGGCAGAGAGTCTCTGCGCTGCCGGGCTCTTTCTCATAAGGGCGTGTGCGATAGAGGCACTGCTGCAGCGCATCGCCGTAGATGACAGCCTGGATCATGCGCCGTCCCATCGAAAGAGAGAAATGGAAGCCCGGCTGGGGCTCGAAGCCATGGGTATTGAGGGAGATCACGGGGATATCCGAAAGCCCCGCCTCGTCTAATGCCTTGTGCAGGAATCCGACATAGTTCGACGCACGGCACATGCCGCCCGTCTGGGACAGCATGACTGCCGTTTTGGAAAGATCATATTTTCCTGACGTGAGCGCACGCATGAGAGAGCCGATGGTGATGATCGCCGGATAACAGGCGTCGTTATTCACGCAGGAAAGCCCCTTGTCGATATCCTCATGGATCGGTGGGATAATCTCGATGTGGTAGCCTTCCCGCTGGACTGCGGCTTCGATGATGGGGAAATGAATGGGCGACATTTCCGGTGCCAGGATGGTATAGTCCTTGTCGCGCTTCATTGCTTCCGTGAAGACCGCCTTCGGATACTCGATCGGCTTTGCGCTTCCCGTCTCTTCGCCGCGCTCCTCGATGGCTGCCTTGAGCGAACGCAGGCGGATGCGTACAGCGCCCAGGTTCAAACTCTGATCGATCTTGAGACAGGTATAGAGCCGACCGCGCTGGTGCATGATCTCCTGCACCTGATCCGTCACGACCGCATCCAGCCCGCAGCCGAAGGAATTCAGCTCGACAAGCTCCAGATGCGGATGGCGCGTCACATAGTCTGCCGCACGGTAGAGGCGGCTGTGCCACGTCCACTGGTTCATGACGCGGAGATTTGGATATTCACCGCCGACCATCGCGATGCCGTCTTCCGAAAGCACCGCCATGCCGAGCTGGTTGATGAGATCCGGGATCGAGTGATTCACCGCCGGATCCACATGGTACGGACGTCCGGCGAGCACGATGCCGATCTCATGCTTCTTTCTGATCTCCGCCAGCACCCGCTTCGTCTCAGCGAGCAGTCTTTCCTTGTACTCACGCTCCGCCGCTTCGCCCGCATGGATCGCGCTCTCAAGCTCGGACGAAGAGATGCCCATCGGCGCAAAGACCTTCTTCAGCTGCTTCAAGAGCCGCTTCGGCGCATGCAGCGGCAGGAAGGGATGCAGCAGCTTCACCTTGTACTTCCTTAAGATCTCATCCATATTCGCTTCGATATTTTCCGGATACGATGCGACCATCGGGCAGTGGTAGTTGTTCGTACTGCCCTCATCCGGCCCCTTGTCGATGCAGGGATACCAAATGAGATCCGGATGGTGCTTTGCAAGATCCGCCACATGCGTGTGCGCGAGCTTCGCAGGGAAGCACTCGGAATACGACGGGATCGTCTCCATCGCTTCTGTAGAGATCTCGCGGATCTGCTCTGAAGACGTGAGGACACGGTAGCCGAGGCGGCCGAAGAAGGCATGCCAGAAGGGGAAGTCCTCATACATATTGAGCACGCGCGGGATGCCGACCGTGCCGCGCTTCGCTTCCTTCGGAGAAAGCGGACGGCGATGCCAGATGATATCCTCCTTCCAGCGGTACATATTCGGGAGCGATGAGTGCGGCGCGCTCTTGCCCGTCAGCATCAGGGAGGCCCCGCGCTCACAGCGATTCCCCGAGACGAAGGCACGGCCATCATTGAATCGCGTCAGCGTGATCATGCAGTGATTGCCGCAGCCCGGGCAGCGCTTCATTTCATTCGTATACGACAGCGCCTTCAATTTCTCCGGTGTCACAAGCGTAGACACATGCCCCGCCGGACAGGTATCCCGCGTGATGAGCGCCATGCCATACGCCCCCATCAGTCCCGCCACATCCGGACGGATGACCTCTCTTCCGAGGAGCAGCTCCAGCGCACGAAGCACCGCATCATTGTAGAAGGTCCCGCCCTGCACCACGATCCGCTCGCCCAGGTCAGACGCCTTCTTCAGGCGGATGACCTTGTAGAGCGCATTCTTGATGACCGAGTAGGAGAGACCCGCAGAAATATCTGCGACCGAGACGCCATTCTTCTGTGCCTCCCGCACACGGGAATTCATGAAGACCGTGCAGCGCGAGCCCAGATCCACCGGATGCTTGGCTAAGAGAGCGATCTTGGCGAAATGCCCGATATCCATCCCCAGCGACCGGGCAAAGGTATCAAGGAACGACCCGCAGCCCGACGAGCAGGCCTCATTGAGAAGGATATCATCCACCGCGCCATCCTTGATGCGGCAGCACTTCATATCCTGCCCTCCGATATCCAGGATCGTCGTGACATCGGGGAGGAAATGCTTCGCCCCGCGATAGTGAGCCATCGTCTCCACTTCCCCGACATCCGTCTCAAGCGCCCGCTTGATGAGCTCCTCGCCATAGCCTGTCACACCCGCTCCGGCGATCGTCACGCCCTCCGGGAGCTTGGCATACAGATCCTCCAGGATCCGGCGCGCACCCGAAAGCGGCGTCCCCTGATTTCCTCCATAGTACTCATAGAGGATGCGATCCTCCTCGTCGAGCAGTACCGCCTTGATCGTCGTCGAGCCCGCATCAATGCCGAGCCAGACAGAGCCCTTCGCCGCAGAAATATCGCCCCGCGGCACACGGAAATGACTGTGCCGCTCCTTGAATGCCTCGTAGTCCGCCTCTCCCTCAAAAAGCGGGGGAAGCGTCTTCGATGTGCCAAGACGGACATCCTTTTCCTCTTCCATGCGAGAGAGCCAGTTGTCAAGATCCATCGGCTTGTCATGCATCGCAGACAGCGCCGCCCCGATCGCCACATAGAGCTCCCCGTGGCGAGGGACGATCATATCCTCATCTGCGATGTGAAGCGTCTCCTGAAAGCGCTTGCGAAGCATCGGCTGATACGTCAAAGGACCGCCTAAGAATGCCACCTTCCCATGGATCGGGCGGCCGCAGGTCAGCCCCGAGATCGTCTGATTCACCACCGACTGAAAGACGGAGAGCGCGATATCCTCATTCGACGTTCCTTCATTCAAAAGCGCCTGAATATCCGTCTTCGCAAAGACCCCGCAGCGGGATGCGATCGGATAGATCCGCTCCGCCTTCTCTGCGAGCTTTCCCATCCCGGCTGCATCCACTGAGAGGAGAGACGCCATGCGGTCGATGAAAGCCCCCGTCCCACCGGCGCACGCGCCATTCATGCGCTGGTCCACGCCATTTTGAAGATACGTGATCTTCTCATCCTCACCCCCGAGCTCGATGATGACATCCGTCTCCGGGTGGAACGTCTGCACCGCCTTCGTCTCCGCCAAGATCTCCTGACAGAAAGGAAGCCCCATCACCTTCGCAAGTCCCATACCGCCCGAGCCGGAGATCGAAGCCGTGATGCGATAGCCCGAGAACTTCTCCCTGAGCTCATGCAAAAGTACCATCGCCATATGGCGAATATCCGACATATGACGCTCATACCTGCCAAATAAAAGTTTCATGTAAGGCGACAAAGCCGCCACTTTGACCGTTGTGGATCCCACATCGATGCCGACATGAATGACCGGTTTCATGAAACGACCTCCCAACTGTATACGTCTTATTTATATTATAACACGCATACTCATACATTGTATGATTTCTAATCCCATTTTAGCACAATAAAGCATAGAACACAATGGAAAAAGAGGAAAGGTTGTCGGGTTCAGGGTTCGGGGTTCGCCCGTGGGGCGGGTCGTCCCTTGATTACGCTTGAAAGCCTCTCGCTTGCTCTAGTTAGAAGTGAGGAGTGAGGAGTGAGGAGTGGTGGTGCGGCGCATAAAAATCAGAAGCGCCGCGAAGTGTAAATAATGGCGATGCCCGAAGGCGGTATTCAAGTCACCAGTCACCAGTCACTAGTCACTCATCCCTAGCCACTCATCCCTAGCCACTCATCTCTGCTTTCAAACTTCAGGGTTAGCCCCAGGACGTGCCACCCTTTGATTGCGTTTGAAAGAGGTTCAGCGGGTTCTGTAGGTTCTACGGGTAGGGCGGAGAAGGTGCGGCGCTTCGTCGTCATTTCGAGCGTAGCCCTCAATCTTTATTGCAGAATGCTCATCGCCTGATGTGAGGCAGCACCAGGACATCGTTTTCCCTCGGTGCATACACGCTAATTCTCGCAGTGCAGTAAAGATCCCTCGGCTGCGCTCGGGATGACGTTGCCAGAGAATCCCAGTCACCAGCCACCAGTCACTCCAGGGAAGGAACCAATCATTTACATGGTTGGTTCTTTTTACTTTGCTTTCATTTGGTTCAGGGTTCAGGGTTCAGGGTTCAGGTGGCGGCTTCGCCGCCTTGTCAGATGATAGTATCCCCGTATCGTCAGCCTTCCCCTCTAGGGGAAGGTGCCCCGAAGGGGCGGATAGTGTGACTATGGGATGAAAGACAGCTGAGGAAAGCGGAGAGGTGCGCGGCATATGTGGGGGGAGCGTGAGTCCCTGACCGCGAATGACAACGATTTAATCAGTGTTTCCTTAAAAATCATTCGCGCCCCTTCCTCTGGAAGGGGCAGACGAGCGAAGCGAGGCGGGGTTGGTTTCCCCGAATGTGGGAGTACCGTTTCACGCGACCAACCTCCGCCCCTTCGGGGCACCTCCTTCCAAAGGAAGGAGGGAAAAAGAGAGGCGGATAGGGCACCAGCGGAATGAAAGACAGATGAGGAAAGCGGAGAGGTGCGCGGCACATGTGGGGGGAGCGTGAATCCCTGACCGCGAATGACAACGATTTAATCAGTGTTTCCTTAAAAATCATTCGCGCCCCTTCCTCTGGAAGGGGCAGACGAGCGAAGCGAGGCGGGGTTGGTTTCCCCGAATGTGGGAGTACCGTTTCACGCGGCCAACCTCCGCCCCTTCGGGGCAGAGATTGGCTTCTGCTCTGGATTGAAAAGGAATGGGCGGGAAGCGTTTCCTCGTTTCGTCATCCCGAGCGCAGCCGAGGGATCTTTTTCGTTTGCCGTTTGCTGTTTTCCTTCGTAAATCCATCTGCATGAAGCACCGTGATCCCCAGTCACATGAAGCATACGGTGTTTCCCGTTCCCCGCTTCCCTCACAACTTTTGCCTGACCGCGAACGAAAAAGATTTCTCGCTTCCGCTCGAAATGACGATGCAGGAAAGGCGGCATTCTCCCTCCTTCCTTTGGAAGGAGGTGGCGCGTAGCGCCGGAGGTTGGCTTCGCTCTTTTTCGCCTTCGGCCAACCCCCTGCCCTTCGGGCATCCCCCTTCCATGGGAAGGGGGATGGTATGAAATGATCGGCATCTCCACTCTCAGCCACTGCCAATCAAAAAGCGGACCCCCGCATCGGAGTCCGCCAATCCTTCCAGCCAGCATCAGTTAGATGGTTCTATTGTACCCATTTTGGCCAAAAGACGCAAGGTAAATCATAGTTGATTTTGGATCGCCACACACAAGCCCCTTCCCCTCGGGAAGAGGCCGCTGGCAGGGTGAGGAATAGGGAGACGGATGAACAAGCAGCTGGTCCGCTCATACGGGACAGACTACAGCAAGGAACATCGAAGGCCCGGCGCCTCCATGCCGCAGTCAGCCTCGAATGTACCAAGCCCGTGCCCGCCATTTACATGAAATTGTACACGAGCGCCGAAAATGCGCTCATAAAATTGACATTCTATCCTGAAAACGCCCTCATAAAATTGTACAACTACATTGAAAAATGCCCCATAAAATTGTACAATGAGATGAAATCCCCTGATTTTATCGCATGAGGTGATACCATGTATCTACGAAGAAAAATAGATGCTTTTCTGGAAGAATGGAAAGCATCAAATGATCGCAAACCGCTCATCATCAAAGGCCCGCGGCAGGTCGGGAAGACGGAGTCCATCCTGCACTTTGCAAGATCCCACTATCCGCATATTCTCTACATCAATTTCGTCGAAGAGCCCAAATTCAAACAGATCCTATCTGACGGCTACAGCGAGGAAAACATTCTCCGCAATATTTCCATCCTCTCGCCAGAGGCGGCGCTGATTCCGCACGAGACGCTTCTCGTTTTTGATGAACTCCAGGAATTTCCTGACATCGCCACCAGTCTGAAGTTTTTCAAGCTCAAAGGAAATTACGATGTCATACTGAGCGGCTCCATGCTGGGACTGAACTACCGCAGGATCGAGAGCAACAGTGTCGGCTACAAGGAAGACTTTGAGATGACCTCCATGGACTTTGAGGAATTTCTTTGGGCAAAGGGCTATGGAGAAAGTCTCACCACAGACATGCTCTCCCACATGCAAAGCCTCACCCCTTTTTCCCAGCTGGAAATGGACCAATGCGGAGCGCTCTTCCTGGACTACTGCCTCCTGGGCGGCATGCCCGAAGTCGTGAAAACCTACATCGAGCAGGGGCACTTCTCACAAATTCTCCCCAAACAGCGCCAGCTGCTTCTGGACTATGAGGAAGACATCCGCAAGTACCTCCCGGGTCTGGAGCAGACGAAGGTCCTCTCTATCTTCCGCAGCATCCCGGCTCAGCTCGCCAAGGAAAACAAGAAATTCCAAATCACAAAAGTCGCTCGTGGTGCGCGCCTCTCGCGCTACATGGACGCCATCGAGTGGCTGAATGATGCCGGCATGGTGAACCTCTGCTACTGCCTGAACTTCCCGGAGCTTCCACTCAAAGGGAATGGGGATCGCACCCGCTTCAAGATTTATTTCAAAGACACCGGCCTGCTCATCGCCTCTCTGGACGAAGAAGCGCAAGAAGACCTCCGTGCCAACCAAAACCTTGGTGTATACAAGGGAGCGCTCTATGAGAATATGATCGCCGAAGCACTCTTCAAAGCAGGGCTTCCCCTTTTCTACTATAAGAAAGAAAATTCCAGCTTGGAAGAAGATTTCTTCATCCGTAGCCAGCATGAACTCATCCCGCTGGAAGTGAAAGCAGGAAATGGCGCGGCCGCCTCCCTCCGCCAGCTCATCAAGAACCCGAACTACGGCGATATCCATCGCGGCATCAAGCTCGTTCGGGGAAATATCGGGTGCCGGGAAAACATCTATACCTTCCCATACTTCTGCGCCTTCCTCCTGAAGCGATATATAAAGAGCCTCGCTATGTAAGGAAGGCTATGACGAAGCGATGTATAAAAATTCTTGTAGAATCTGACTCTGTGATTGAATCAGCGTTTTCCTAGATGCGACACGCACGTGAATCTCCCATAAAAAAAGAACTCCCGAAGGAGTTCTTTTTTAGTCTCAGAGGTGAGATTAGAATGCGTAGTTGAGTTCGATGCCCCAGGTATCGTCCGGATCTTCGCCTTCATCAGCTTTGGCTGCGAAGTTGTAGTAAGCGTCGAGTTCGACGTTCTTCTGTACAGCTACGCCTGCTTTAGCGACCCAGAACTTCACATTGGTTTCTTTAGCATAGCCCAGCTGATCGCCCATGTCCAGAGCGGAGTTGCCGAGAACCATGGAGCCCTGATCAGCATTTACATAGTGAGCGCCGAGAGACCAGGAGCCGACTTTGTCGGTATCGACTTCGCCGTAGGTCAGACCAGCGGTCCACAGAGCTGGGTTATCAATCTTAGCGCCATCATAGGTGCCGCTCACCTGAGTCTGTACATAGTCACCATCCAGGACGAAGTTGCTTCCCAGATTAATAGAGGTGCCTACGCCCCATACTTTAGCCTTGTCATCGCCTTTAATATCATGGAAATTACTGAAGGTTTTGCCATAGCTCTGATAGAATGCAGAAACGTCAGCGGTTTCACCAATATGTCCAGTCAGTTTTGCGAACCAGTTTTCAGCGTCAGCTTTCTTTGCATAAGCTGTAACGTGATTGGTATCCGACCAAGGCGTATTTGCAAAATAGCCATAGCCTGCATCGATGCCAACTTTTCCATTATCCCAACCAGCGGTTACGCCATCATACATGCCGTCTTCATCCCAGAAGGTGCCGGTCACATCGAGAGCTACGCCCTGACGACCGATGGTGACATAGGTCGCATCATTTGGAGTCCATTTTACATTGATGCGATCCATGGTGGTGTCGGAAGAGTTGTCATCTTTGAAGTCCATTTCATTAACGAAACGGCCGTTGACAGTGACCTGATCATTGACCTGACCTTCTACGTTGATTCTCATACGGCCTTTCCAGTGATCTGCATGTTCGGTGCGAGAACCATCAGCGAGGTTATGCTGGTACTGCATACGAGCATCGCCGGACCAAGAGATGTTGCCGACTTTCTTTTCGAGGTTTGCTACGCGAACGCCGAGGTTGGCGAGTTCGTCAGCGTATTCGCCAGCGAGTTTGTCAAGGGTAGCCTGCTGTTCTGCATTCAGCTGGTCTTCTTTAGCCATCAGGCGAGCGATGATCTGAGCCAGTTCGTAACGGGTCATGTTTCTTTCGCCCTTGAAAGAGCCGTCCGGATAGCCTTCTACGACGCCCTGAGCGGACAGGTCGGATACTGCCTGGAATGCCCAGTCATCCGGGGTAACATCAGAGAACGGGTTTGCAGCGTAAGCGGATACGCCAGCGGTGAGTGCTGCTACAGCAGCCAGTGCGAGGATCTTTTTCATAATAGATTCGCTCCTTATATAGAAATATGGGTAGTCCTGATAAGGAGGAGCTTTCCGGAAGGAGTGCTGCGCGAGTGACCGTGTTTCCTCTGCGTTCCTTCTGTCTTTCTCCCGTCAACTGACAGGACTTCTCAGTTGGCTAGATACAGTATAGCACTTTCATTAGAGCTTCGCAAATAAAAAATAATGTTCCATTATGAATACTTTGCATGGATTTGAAAATTAAGAGATAAAATGTGGGAAACGGATGGAAAGCGACTAGGGACTGGGGATCAGTGGCTAGGGATTAGGGATTAGGAGCAAGCGGTGATTGAAATAGCGCAGTTGCATACTAACCGTTCTGCAAGAAAGATCTCTCGGCTACGCTCGAGATGACAATTGCGCGCAGCGCTATCAAAACTCCACGGCGCTTCTGATTTTTTATGCGCCGTACCTTCACTCCTAACTCCTCACTCCTCACTCCTCACTCCTCACTCCTGACTTAATTCGGGAATTGACTTAAATGCCAGTTATTCAGAAGACGAAATATGCCGCTTGGGGGCATCACCCCGTTTCGTCATCCTGAGCGGCGAGAAACGTCGTATGTGAGATAACGAATGCCAGAACAGCTGCGACCTGAGCCGAAGGATCTCGGCGAAGCCGCCTCCCTCATTCTTTATTCTTATTTTTCTCCCTCTTGCAATTTTTTCTCAAATCCGCTATTCTGATTACATAGCACACTATATGATTCATGAAATCAATGAAGCGAGGATATATTATGAGCAATATCGAACAACTCCTGATGGATAAGAAGATGAAGCGGACGAAGGCGCGTGTCCTGATCCTGAAGACGCTCGCCAAAGGACTCCCGCTCTCTGCGGGCGAAGTCTTCGAGGCGGTGCGTGTCAAGGATACACAGCTCTCGCTCTCGACGGTATATCGGAATTGCGAAGCGCTCGCTGAGCATGGGCTTCTCTCCCGCTCTACCACGATGTCCGATGGTCTCACGCGCTACGAATTCGACCACGGCACGCCCGTCCCTCATGCGATCTGCACCTCCTGCCATCGCATCTTCCCGATCGATATCCATCTCGAAGAGGGCTATAAAGAGAAGCTCTCACAGGAGTACGGCTTCGCTGCAGCCGATCCGCGCATTGAGATCTACGGGCTCTGTAAGGACTGCCAAAAGAAGGGGAACTAGGGACTGGGGATTAGTAGCTAGGGATTAGGGATTAGTGGCTAGGGACTGGTGACTGGTGACTTGAATACCACTTTTCGGGCATCGCCCTTTTATAAAAAAGTCGGCGCTCGGATGCTCTCGCAAACGACGCACTTGAGACGCATTTTCCCACTTATCTTTCATACCGCCAGTACCCTATCCGCCCCTTCGGGGCACCTCCTTCCAAAGGAAGGAGGGAGCATCCACGCGAGCCCCTTCCCTTGGAAGGGGCTGCTGAGCGCAGCGAGGCGGGGTTGGCTTCCTTTTTGCGGCGAAGCCGCCACCTGAACCCTGAACCCTGAACCCTGAACCTTGAACCTTGAATAAAAAAGCGTCATGATGCTTTCGCATCATGACGTATTTTTTATTTCATCTCATACCCGTAGTCTTCTTTCAGCGTGAGGATGGCTCCCTGATCACCTCGCATAGCGGCTTTGATAAGCCATGACATGGCGGCTTTTTCATTCTTTTCACAGCCTTCGCCATTAGCGAGGGCGTAGCCGTAGTGAGCCATACCGAAGGAATCGCCGGCTTCTGCGGATCTCTTATAGAAGGAGACGGCACGCGCGATGTCTTCCTCTATGCCGAGCCCGACTTCATAACAGAGACCGAGGGCGGCCATGGCCGCCGGAATGCCGTTTTCTGCCGCGCGCTTGTAGCACTCGAAGGCTTTCGGCAGGTGGTCTTTCTGGTTCGAAGCCGCGCTGTAGGTCTTGCCGAGGCGGTAGAAGACGTCCTTATCGCCCAGCGCTTCCGCTTCTTCCGCCATCTGCCAGGCTTTCGCGGGGTCGACCTTCCCGGCAGCCCCTGTGATGTATTCGGAGGAGGCGACGGAGAGGAAGACGCGGAGCGTCTGATCGCCATCGGCATCTCCTTCCTCGCGTCCTTTGCGGATCCACATCTCAGCAGCCGTGAGATCCTTCGCCACGCTTGTCCCCTGTGCGTAGAAAAGACCGATCATCAGCATGGAGCTGGTATCCCCTCTCTCGGCGGCGAGGAGGTAGTATCGGAAGGCCTGCTTGGGATTCACTTTCCCAAGCAGCCCTTCGTCATAGGCTTTGCCAAGCAGAGCGGCAGCTTCTCTATTTCCCATATCAGAAGCATCTTCTAAGGCGCGGCGGGCTTTCCTCGGATTTGGTTTTCCGCCATGGATGCCGCGAAGGTACATCTCGCCCAAGTACAGGCTGGCTTTCTCGATGCCGTACTCGACACCTATTTTATAGCAGCTTTCTGCTTTTTCTTCATTTTTTTCTACCCCATCACCGGTTTCCATCTGGCGTCCGATGGCGCAGATCTCATAGGCGGCCTCGTCGGCTCCCATATTGGCGGCTTTGCGGAAATAGGTGACCGCATCGTCAAGAGCGCCATTCGTGAGGCAGTCCTGTCCCATGGAGTAGTAGTATTCCATCATACGATCGGATGACATGATCGGTTCTGCTCCTTTTCTACAACGGGGAAAAGAGGGTTTCTTGTTTTTGAAATCAGCAAATCTCTATTTGCGAAAGATGGGAATGGGTTCAGGGGTAGCCCGCGAGGCGTGCTGCCCCTTGATTGCGTGTGAAAGACTCGCGCTCGCTCTAGTTAGGAGTGAGGAGTGAGGAGTGGTGGTGCGTCGCGAAAAATAATAAAGCGCCGCAGAATTTTGATAGTGCTTCGCGCTATCGTCATTTCGAGCGAAGTCGAGAAATCTTTCTTGCACAACGGTTATCGCGACTTGTGCCCCCTGCCCACATTCTCAAATACTTCTCGTTTCCCGTTACCAAAAATTCGTCGATTCCCTGCCTGCAATAGAGATCCCTCCACTTCGGTCGGGATGACGACGGCGTTAAACTCTATCAAAATTCTACGGCGCTTCTGGTTTTTATGCGCCGCACCACAACCTTGAACCCATCAACCTGAACCCATTTCTTTTCACGACTCTCCCATATGGGAGAACGTCAATCGCTGATACTTATCTAAATTCCTTGCAGAGGTCGTCGAAAACTTCCTGGCTCGGCTTTTCTACATAGTCAACGAGCGCGATATCTTTGGACGGTACGATGTCGCCAAAAGGAAGGGCGCCGGTCTCTTCGTAGATGACGCCGGTGACGAGGCTGTCGGTCTCTGCGAGGAGGTGGAAGGCCTGGGCTTTGCTGGTCGGATCATAGGATTCACGGACGTCGGAGATCTTCTTCAGGTGGGTGTTGTACCATTCGACGGTATTGAAATGGTTGAAGGTCACGCACGGGGTGAAGATATTGACGTAAGAGAAGCCTTTGTGATCGACGGCTTTTTCAATGATGTCGACGAGGTTCTTGCCATCGATGGCATAGGCCTGCGCGACGAAGGTGGCACCGGCTGCGATAGCCATGGATGGCGCATCGAGCGGGGTCATCGGGTTGCCGTCCGGGGTGGTCTTGGTGACGAAGCCCTGGGAGGAGGCTGGAGAGGTCTGGCCTTTGGTGAGGCCGTAGACCTGATTGTCAAAGACGAGGTAGGTGATATCCATATTTCTCTTCATCGCATGCATGGCATGGCCGAGACCGATGGCGTAGGAGTCGCCGTCGCCGGAGCAGACGATCATATGGGTGTCCTTGTTTGCACACTTGATGCCCTGTGCGAAGGGAAGAGCTCTGCCGTGGGTGGTATGAGCGCCGTAACAGTACTGGTAGCCGCCGATACGGGACGAGCAGCCGATGCCGGAGATCAGGGTGATGTCTTCATTCGCCCAGCCTTTTTTCGCACAAACGGCGCTGATGGCATTCTGAATGCCGTAGTCGCCGCAGCCGGGGCACCAGTTCGGAATAATGGTATTTTTATAGTCGCGCGGTGATGCCATCTTAGAAGACCTCCTTAGCTTTTTTGAGAATGGTGGATGCCGTGAACGGAGTGCCGTCATACTGCAGACAGGACAGCAGCTTGTCATGGCAGGAGAAATGGATCGCAAAGAGCTCGCGAAGCTGCTCTGTCAGGTCTTCTTCTACGATGAGGACTTTCTTCGCGCCTTCGATGTAGGGGCGAAGGGCTTCAGTCGGGAATGGCGAGAGCAGACGCAGGTGCAGGTGGTTTACCTTCTTGCCTTCTGCTTCGAGCGCTTCGCAGGCTTCATCGATCGCACCGCCGGTGGAGGTGATGCCTACGAGGAGCAGGTCGCATTCTGTATCTTCATGGTTGACATAGAACGGGGTGATCGCTTCCGGTACGCCGGCAAATTTGCGATGGCGCTTTTCCATCTCCATCACACGGTCGCCCACGCCTTCTGCCGGTTTGCCGAAGACATTGTGTTCGAGGCCCGTGGAGAGGAACATGCCGTTCTTCACGCCCGGGATGGTTCTCGGGGAGATGCCGTCTTCCACATCTTCGAAACGATGGAAGTATTCTTTCTTCTTCGCATCAAGTTCCGGCAGGCCTTCGCGGATGAGCTTGCCGCGCTCGATCCCGACACGGTGAAGGTCAAAGGCCGGGACGGACTGCTTGCACATGCCGAACTGCAGGTCGGAAAGGACGATGACCGGAGTCTGGAACTTTTCAGCAAGGTTGAAGGCTTCCTGTGTGATGTAGTAGCAGTCTTCGATAGAAGCGGCCGCAAGGACGATCTTTTCCGCATCACCATGGCCGGAGCCGATCGCGTAGCGGATGTCGCTCTGTTCCACCTTGGTCGCCATGCCTGTGGACGGGCCGGCACGCATGACATCGATGATGACGACCGGGATCTCTGCGGTCGCTGCCATGGAGATCGACTCTGCCATCAGGGAGAGCCCTGGGCCGGAGGTCGCAGTGAAGGCACGAACGCCTGCATAGCCGCCGCCCATCGCCATCATGCAGGAAGAGAGCTCATCTTCGGTCTGTACGACAGTGCCATGGATCTTATGGATGACTTTGATCATGTATTCCATGATCTCCGTCGCCGGCGTGATCGGGTAGGATGCCATGAAGCGGGCCCCTGCGGAAATCGCACCAAGCGCTGCTGCTTCATTGCCGAGCAGGTAGAGCTGGTCCTTCTTCGGCGGGGTCGCGAGCTTTCCAAGCTCTACGCCGTGCATCGCAGCGATGGCAGTATCATAGCCATCCTTGAAGATCGCCTTGTTTTTAGAAATGATTTCATCGCCCTTCTTGGCAAAGCGGTCGGCGATGAAGCCGTAGAATGGTTCTTCCGGGAATCCCAGCACGCCGGCACTCATGCCGAGCGCTGCGATATTCTTCATCTGCATGCTACCGTATTTCTTCGCCAGCTCCGTGATCGGGAGCGCAAGGAACATACGGCCGGTATGTGCTTCAAATTTCGGGTGGAACGCATCATCGGCGATGATGACGCCGCCTTCCGGCACTTCCTTGCCATGGATATCGATCGTTTCCTGATCGAGTGCGACCAGACAGTCTACATGCTCGCCAATGGTCGCGATTTCTTTCGTCGCAATACGCAGCGCAATGGTGGTGTGGCCCCCCTTGATACGGGAAGCAAAGAGACGCTGGCTGAACAGAGAGTATCCTTCCTGCGCCAGGACCTTGCCGAGGATCTCACCGCAGGACTCGACACCCTGTCCCTGCTGGCCGCCCATCTTCCAGATAAAATCACGTTTCGTTTCCAATCCGTTTTCCTCCTTGATAGGGAAAAATGCTGAGGAAAGGAAGGCCGCGAGAGCCGCCCTTCCTTGTGACCGCAATACACACTCTCATTAACTGATTTATTATACCATAATATAAAAAGTGAATAATTAGAATATTTTTATAATCCATTCAAACATGAGTAGCCCATCTACCCCCTTCCCATGGAAGGGGGATGCCCGAAGGGCGGGGGTTGGCCGAAGGCGAAAGAGAGCGAAGCCAACCTCCGGCGCTACGCGCCACCTCCTTCCAGAGGAAGGAGGGAGAAGCGGGATGAGTAACCCATCCCCCCTTCCAAGGGAAGGGGATAGAAGAAGTGTAACAACGCTCATCTTAAGGAAATGCTGATTAAATCGTTGTCAGATTTAATCAGTGTTTCCCTAATCGCCGCGGAGTATACATAATGGCGATACCCGAAAGTGGCATTGAAGTCACGAGTCACTCGTAACACCTGATCCCTAGCCACTACTTCCTAATCCCTGCTTCCAAACTTGTGGTAGAATAAGAAAAATGGGGATTTTTGTAACTAGTGACTAGTCACTGGGATCAGGAATCGGGGATTAGAAATTCGCACCAACTGAGCAGATCCTTGAAGAAAGGGCGCGCCGAAGGCACAAGATGGATGTCCCCACCGATAGCCCCCATGTTTATAAAGGAGGTTTTCTTATGATGTACCCTTACATGACGCTGGATGATGGCACGGAAATTGTCCACTCGGAGCTGATTTCCAAAGACGGCACGGAACACGTCATTGTCCACTTCGAGCGGCCGACAGAAGACGGTTTCGACGACGCCCGTTGCGAGCTTCCCTCCTATACTTGGACTGATGTTCACGGATTTTCCAAGGAAGAACTGGCGCTCTTCGATGAGATGGTGCGCGCAAGCGCGCACCTCTTTTATAAATATGCGGCTTGCGGAGGGATCGAAAGTGCCTAGTCTATTCATGCTCCTCGGTTACAAAATTTACTTTTGGGCGAATGAGGGAAGCGAACCCATTCACGTTCATATCGCCAAAGGCAAGCCAACCGCCAACGGTACAAAAGTCTGGATTACGCAGCGAGGCGGCTGTATTCTCGCCAACAACAACGGACAGATTCCCGCTCGTGACCTCACTAAACTACTCGAGGTCATCGAAAGCCAAGTTTTCTTCATCACACGGCGTTGGAAAGAATTCTTCTGCATTGATGATGTGACATACTTCTGCTAAGAGGTTCGTTGTACCCATTGTCCCCGAGCCCCGAAATTTAAAAGCAGGGATTGGGGATGAGTGGCTAGTAACTAGGGAAACGCTGAGGCTGCTTCCCCGCACCGTCATCCCGAGCGCAGCCGAGGGATCCCCCTTGCAGACAGGAAAACGGTGGGTGTTTGATGACGAGAAACGAGAAGTATTGATCCTACCGCCAAGGACACCAGTTGTGATATCCGGTGTGCAAAAAAGATTTCTCGACAACGCTTTCAATGACGATACGGGAAAAGCGCTATTCTCCAACCTCTGAAGCGCAAAAAGCCCGCTCCTCACGGAGCGGGCTTTTGTGTGACCTATTTATTTGATATCATACATCCCACTGACGCCATCTTTCAGGTTGATGAAAATATTCTTCATCTGGCTGTAGTGTTCGAGCATGACCTTGTGCGTTTCACGACCGATGCCGGACTGCTTGTAGCCGCCAAAAGGTGCGCCTGCCGGCAGATCGTTGTAGGTATTCACCCACATACGGCCCGTGCGGACACTGCGTGCGACCTTCATGGCTGTATTGATATTCTTGGTGAATACCGCGCCACCGAGGCCGTACACGCTGTCATTGGCCAGCGCGATGACTTCGTCAGCGGTCTTGAATTTCTGTACCACGACGACCGGTCCGAAGATCTCTTCCTGGCACACGCGGCAGTCCGGCTTGTCAGTGACAAGGATGGTCGGTTCCATGAAGTAGCCCTTGTCGCAGCCGTTTTTGGTATAGCGTTTGCCGCCCGTCACGAGGGTCGCGCCCTCTTCGATGCCGATCTTGACGTAATTCAGGACTTTATCCTGTTGGGATTTGTAGATCTGCGCGCCGAGCTGGGTCGATGGATCCGTCGGATCGCCGATCTTGACCGATTCGAAGGTCGCTTTCAGGTGTTTCAGGAATTCATCGAAGATGCCTTCCTGTACAAAGAGACGAGAGCCGGCGCAGCAGACCTGTCCCTGATTGAAGAGGATGCCCTTGCAGGCGCCATCGATGGCCTGACGGAGGTCGCAGTCGTCAAAGACGATGTTTGCGGATTTCCCACCGAGCTCGAGCGTACAGGGGATGAGCTTGTCGCAGGCTGCCTGATACACGCCGTGTCCGACTTCAGTGGAGCCGGTGAAGGCGAGCTTGTCCAGATCCGGATGGTCGAGCAGCCACTGGCCGGACTTCGAGCCCTTGCCGGTGATGACATTGACCACGCCCTTCGGCAGGACGTCCTGAATGAGGCGCATGAATTCCATCAAAGACAGCGATGTGTGGGAGGATGGCTTCATGACGATGGTATTGCCCGCCGCAAGCGCCGGAGCGAGCTTCCAGCATGCCATGGTGAAGGGGAAATTCCACGGGATGACCTGCCCGACCACGCCGACAGGTTCATGAAGGATGAGCGACATGGTATTGTCATCGATCATCGTCGCACTGCCTTCCCACGCACGGAGGCACCCTGCAAAATAGCGGAAATGATCGCTGCCGAGCGGAACATCCGCTGCCTTCGTCTCGCGGATCGGCTTGCCGTTGTCGAGCGTCTCCATGAGAGCCAGGTGATCGGCATTGGCATCGATGATGTCTGCGATCTTCAAAAGAAGATTCTGTCTTTCGACAGGGGATGTCTTCGACCAAGCCGGGAGCGCTGCGCGAGCCGCTTTCACAGCTTTGTCTACATCTTCCTTCGTCGCTTCCGCAAAGAGAGCGAGCTCTTCGCCATTCGCCGGATTGTGCGCTGCAAACGTCGCGCCGTCACTGGCTGGTACAAAATCACCGTCGATAAAAAGTCCGTACTGTTTCTGGATGTCTGCCATAAGAATGACCTTCCTTTCAGAAATGGAAGAGGGGAAATATGGGTTCAGGGTTCAGGGTTCAAGGTTCAGGGTTAGCCCGTGGGGCGGCTGCCCTTTGATTCCGTTTGAAAGCCTCGATTGAATGAGAAATGGTGGTGCGGCACATAAAATAATGAAAGCGCCGCGGAGGTTTGAAACTAGCGGTTTTCTCGTATCGCAAACCTAATCCCTAGCCACTCATCCCTAGTCACCAGTCACTAGTCACTAGCAACCAGCCACTCCTATTCCCTAGCCTCCTCTTCCGATATAGATATCCATCGGGATGCTTACGATTGGGCGGTGATCCCGGATGGGGAAATGCATACAGCGGGAAATCGATCTACTGCAAAAACAGTATACCTTTATTTCCCATCGCGTCATTAAGAAATACAACCTTTCATACTGTTCGATAGTCACTTTCTTAATTTATCGGTGCTGATGTATGCATTATAGCACGAAAGTTTTCGATATTCAAGAGCGTCGATATGCCGATGGTTGTCAGTTGACTACATACCGCTGACCGCCTGCCGTGACAAAGTTTTAGGATTCAAATCCTAAAACTCTTGACTTTCGTAGACTTTTGGGATTTGAATCCTAAAAGTCTACGAAAGAAAACTCATTGGAGATGATGAGCCCAGGGAGATGCTGAAGCAGTTCATAAATGCAAAAACGCCCGTTTTACAAGAACAGGCGTTTTTTGCTTGCCGATCCCCATAGTGCGTCCCACACTGGATGATTTCCAGATTTTCTTCTCCATCGATGCGAAAGACGATGCGATTCTTCTGGTCAATATGAACACTCCAGTACCCAGAAAGATCCCCTTTCAAAGGCTCCGGCTTGCCGCTACACTCATAGCCATATCGATCGATATCTTTCAGTAGTCTGTTGATCTTCTTCAATACGGCTTTATCCTTCGTTTGCCAGCTGATGTACTCTTCCCACGCTTCTTCAAGCCACAGTTTTCTCATTCATCCGCCCTGGGAAACACTGATTAAATCATTGTCAGATTTCATTCTTGAATTTTTATACAATGCGAGGAATTATTCGACGCGAATAGCGAGCTATTTAAGGAGAATAATGACGAAGCAGTGTATAAAAATTCTTATGAAATCTGACTCTGCGATTGAATCAGCGTTTCCCTTGGATCAGTCCATGCTCCTTCAGCTTGGCTTTTCCGGAGCGAATGGCAGCCACCCGCTCACGAAGAACTCGCATATTCTCTTCCGAATAAAACGGATCGGGGTCAGCCTTGATTTCAAAAGGAATCCGGCGCTCCTTCACAGCCATCTTTGCAAACACACACACAGCTGTCGTCATGGTCATACCGATCTCAGAGCAGAATGCTTCAAACTGCTTCTTCAAGTCCGCATCCATACGGATATTCATTGTTGCCTGAGCCATTTTGCTCACCTCCTATTCCTATTGTATTTAAATTTAGATACATTGTCAATATATTTTGGCTATGTCACAACAAACAGTTGATAAATAGCCATTTTTGTAGGGGAGTATCAGAACTCCCCTACAAACTGTTATTTGCAGTTATCTATACTCAT
>ERZ773187.856-NODE-856-length-26455-cov-9.594091_pt1 | contig 26455 bp, 27 predicted proteins | sample MGYA00511242_ERZ773187 | MGnify/ENA primary metagenome ERZ773187 (study PRJEB29015, sample SAMEA2737744) | human gut metagenome | biome: human gut; feature: human-associated habitat; material: faeces | place: China | collected 2012 ...
CCTGCGGCGCTGTTGGTGTGCAGCGTAGACATGACCAGGTGACCGGTCAGCGACGCCTGCACCGCAATTTGCGCGGTTTCGCCGTCGCGAATTTCCCCGATCATCACCACGTCCGGGTCCTGACGCAGGATCGCACGCAGGCCGCGGGCAAAGGTCATCTCCACGCGCGGGTTCACCTGCGTCTGCCCTACCCCTTCCAGCTCATATTCGATCGGATCTTCGACGGTCAGAATATTGCGTTCGTGGCCGTTCAGCGCCGACAGGATGGCGTACAGGGTGGTGCTTTTCCCGGAGCCTGTCGGCCCGGTGACCAGGATAATGCCGTGCGGGCGGTCAATCAGCCCCTTCAGCTTTTCCAGCTCTTCGTCAATCAGCCCGAGCTTATTGATATCCGGCTTCAGGTTGCTTTTATCCAGCAAGCGCATCACCACCCGCTCGCCGTACTGTGACGGAATGGTCGAGACACGCACGTCGATGGCCTTGCGGCCAATGCGCAGGGAGATACGGCCATCCTGCGGCAGGCGTTTCTCCGCAATATCCAGTTTGGACATGACTTTAATACGCGACACCAGCAGCGGCGCAAGCTTGCGCGCCGGTTGCAACACCGGGCGCAGCACGCCGTCCACGCGAAAGCGGATGCTCAGCGTGCGTTCAAAAGTTTCGATATGAATATCCGAGGCGCCCTCTTTCACCGCCTCGCCGAGAATGGCGTTGATCAGGCGGATCACCGGCGAGTTTTCGTCGTTATCCAGCAGATCCTCGTTGTCGGGGATCTCCTCGGTTAAAGCCATCAGATCGATGTCGGCGTCCATATCGTCAACCAACTGCTGCGAGACGCCGCTGCTCTGCTGCCAGATTTTAGCCAGCAGCTCTTCAAAGGCCTCAGCCGTCAGGATGGCGGGATCGTAAGCGCGCTTGAGTACCCGGCGCATCTCCAGCAGCGCAAAGGCCGGGGCATCGTCACGGATATACACCTCATCCTGGTAATAGAGCACGCCGTTCTCTTTTGCGTAGCTGCTGCTGCAGAGAAATTGGGTCAATTCGTCCACGTTGCCCCTCACTCTTTAAAGGGGTTATGTGACGTGGCGGCGTGCGTGCTGCCTGGCGCGGCGCTTGTGGCAGACGCAGACGGGTACGCTGGCATCACCGGATTATCCACGTTAGAGACGATCCCCAGCTTTTTCTCTTCCATTCGCTGCTGCTGACGGGCGCGGATCTGGTCGTATTTCTCCTTCGATGCGGCGCTGTAGTTATCGTCGTCGCGCAGCACGGTGGTATGGATAAACACCATCAGATTGCGCTTCGACGTATCTTCCGAGGTGTAGCGGAAGAGCTGACCCACCAGCGGAATATCCCCCAGCAACGGCACCTTAGAGACGGTCTCTTTGGTGACGTTCTCCATCAGGCCGCCGAGTACCACCGTCTGCCCACTGTGCACCATCACTTCGTTATTGATGGTTCGGGTGTTGAAGGTGGGGCCAAGGCTGGCGTCTTCGGTGGAGTTGGCATCTACGCTGGAGACTTCCTGCTCAATCTTCAGATGGATCATGTCGCCATCGTTAATCTGCGGCACGATTTTCAGCTTGGTGCCCACCGTTTTACGCTCGACGGAGTTAAAGACGTTATCGCCGCTGGTGGTCTGGGAACCGGCCAGTACCGGCACATCCTGACCCACGTTGAACGAGGCCTCTTTGTTATCCAGCGTCACCACGCTCGGCGTGGAGAGGATGTCGTTTTTGGAGCCGGTGGAGAGAGCCGTCATCAGGGCGCCGAAATCACCGTTAAAGAAGCCGGTCGCCAGCCCGGTGAAGGAGGCCCCCTTCATCGTGCCGTTCTTGATCTGACTGATAGGCAGCCCGGTCGAACCAAACTGTACGCCGCCATGCTTGCCGGTCCACTGCACGCCGAGATCCAGACCGTTTCCGTCCTGAACTTCGGCAATGATGGCCTCCACCAGCACCTGCGGTCGGCGGATATCGAGCTTATCGATGACCTTCTCCAGTGAATTCATAACGTTAGGCTGGGCGGTGATCACCAGCGAATTCGTCGCTTCGTCAGCGGTGATATTCAGCTCGTTAGCGTTGCTGGTGGTTTTCACTTTCGCCGTACTGGCTTTGTCTTTCAGCTGCTCGCCAATGCCGGTCAACACTGGCACCACCTTCGCGGCGTTGGCATATTTCAGATAGAAGACGCGGGTGTTGCCCTCGTTATTCTGCTCACGATCCAGCTGCCCCACCAGCGCACGGGTACGCGCTCGCGCATCTTCCGACCCGCTGATCACCAGACTGTTGGTCTCATCATCGGCCACCACTTTGGTGGCGAGCTGCGGCGCGTTCTGCCCTTTTTGCTCTTCGTTATTGAGGTTGTTCAACATATCCGATAGCTCCCTGGCAGAGGCATACCGCAGCGGCACAATTTCGCGGCGCTGCACGCCCTCTTTATCCACGCGCTGCACCAGGTCCACCAGCCGATTGACCACCGAGGCTCTTCCGGTTAGCAGCAGCACGTTAGAGGGTTCGAAATGCACCACGTTGCCGACGCCGGTGGCATCGTTCAGCTGGCGCAACAGCGGCGCCAGTTCGCGAACCGGGACATTCTCCATGCGCACAACGCGGGTGATGATCTCATCCCCCTTGCCGGGATTTTTGCTGTCCGCCAGCGGCGCACCTGCGGTACGAGCAACGTTTGAACGCACCACTTTCACCATCCCGTTGTCCATGGGAATCACCGACAGACCGTAGAGATCCAGCACGCTCAGGAAGAACTGGTAATATTCGTCTTCCGTCAGCACGTTATAGGTGCGAACTGACACCGTACCCTGCACGGACGGATCGACCAGAATCGTTTTATTCAGATTACGGCTGACCGTATCGATAAATTCGCGAATATCGGTATTTTTAAAACTGGCACTAAAATTAGCGGCCAGCGACGAACCGGAATAGAGTGACGCGACGGTCAATGCAATGCACGCCCAGGGAAATTTCTTCATCTCTTTACACTTGTTAATTGTTTACAACATTAACCCGAATATTTTCGAGGTGAGCGTGACGTTTAACCACCACGTTGGCCTCTCTTAATTTCGACCAGCTGGCGAGCATATTTTTCGCCTGTTCTTCTTTCGTCATATCAACGGAATTGATTTTTACGACCACATCCCCTTTTTGCAGCCCCACGTCGTGGAACCAGCTGGAGGCATTTCTGGGCTTTATTTGATAGCCTTCGAGTTGGCCGTGGTCGATATAGGGTTTCAGAACCAGAACATCGTTCAGATGGATATTCTCCAGCCCGGCATCGGTAGCCGGACGAGGCAGCGGCTTCGTGCCTGTCTCCCCTTTAAAGTAGTCGGGGCGCTTGAGGGCCAGCTTCTGCTCAACCCCCTGATAACTGACGACTATGTTGTCGGTATTGATCTCTTCAATCCACGCGTCGTTAACCCCCACCAGGCTCTCCCCCTCCCGATAACTCTGGACGCCGGAAGGGGTTTTCACCATGGCAAACGACAGCCAGGACTCATCGCTACTGATGATACCTTCCACTTCCACGTTTAAGGGTTGTTTGACGATCGCCTGCTCAGCCCGCTGCTGCACGGCCGGCTGAAAGAGGGTAAATACGCTACGCTGGACCGGAGAAGAGACGGGCGTTTGTTCCGCTTCACTCATGTTATCGCTGGCCTTTTTGTAGTTTTTAAGCACGACATAACCCTGGTGCCCGCTAAATAGCAGCACCATAAACATGATGACGGGGGTGAAGAGTCCGGAAAAACGCTGCATCCTCATTTTTAACGGGCCTTTTAATATGCAGAAAAATAACAGCATGCCGCTGTACCAATGGCGGCAATAGTAAATATCGCTTGCGCGTACCTCCACCAGGTTCGCTATTAACTTTAATTGAGAAATCTGTTGACCCGAAAATAGCCAGATGTTAGCGACAAAGCGTGGTTATTTTTCTCCGCTGAATATTTTGCTTACGTCCGCCCCCTGCCTTATTTTCAGCCGCTATTCCTTATTAATGCCATTATTCGGTGAGTCGTTATGTATCTGAGTCATTTCAAATTCACGGGCCAGCCATTCCGGACGGTGACCCGCGCGCCAGGTGAGTTCCTGGTGCCCTATCACCAGGATGTGTTTGGTTTGCTGGATGAGAAAAGCTGCGCGCCCGGCGTGGTGGGACTCTTTTCTGACGACGATGCGCTGCTCGGCGCCTTTATTGTCGAGCTGCAGCTGCAGAAGAGAGCGATGGTGACCCTCGACGCCTTTCCAAAGCTGAACGCCAGTGCGCTTCTCTATAAGCTAAACCCGAAGGCAAAAGAGGACAAAAATCGCCTGCAGGCTATCGATGCCATTCTGAGCCTCTGGCTCGACACCTTCCCCACCTGCGGCAAAAAGGGCATGGTGCTGGCCATCAACGCCGTACAGGCCCTGCGTGAAGGCGGCTGGGAGGTTCTGGGCATGTTGCTGACCCGAGCCCAGGAGAGAGCCTTCCCACTGAGCATTGTCATTACCGGTACGCCCGAGCAAGAGGCGCGGGCGCGCCAGGCGTCGGCTCTGGGATCGCGTCTGCATACCTGTCATACGCTGCGTCCTCTCACCTGCCGCGAATTCATCGGCTATGTGCAGGCCCAAGTGACGCATCATGGGGCCGAGACCTCGCCTTTTGTTCCCGCCCGGATCCGCCGCATGCACGCCCTGACCAAAGGATCCGTTGGCAAACTGAACGCCCTGGCGCAGCTGGCGTTGCTCGCCAGCTGGACAGAGCGCGCACCGCAGGTGGGTGCACGCCACCTGCGCCTTGCCGCGGGAGAACTGCTGCCGCGCCAGCGCAATACCCGGCGTAACGCCATGGTGGGGCTGTTTGCCTCCGTGCTGTTCGCCACCTGCGGCTGGCATTTTACCGCCGCCATTCACGCGAAGCTCCCGCTTCAGCTGTCGGTGCCTGCACGCTGGACTCTGCATACCCCTGCCCCGGTCGCGCCGGCGCTGCCTGATATTAATAATGAAGTGGTGAATCAGCCGGATGCCCTGCACCAGCTCTATACCGTCTGGGGGTATGACGCATCCACAGAGGAGAATCGCTGCGAAAGCGCAGGCCGCGTCAATCTGGCCTGTAAACAGGGCCACGCCACGCTCGCCGACCTCGAAAAAGAGGGCTATCCCTGGATCGGCGAGCTGAACAGCGGCAACCATATGAACTATGCGGTTGTGGTCCGGGCCGGGAAAGATTCCCTCGATCTGCTGATGAATAACCGCACCTGGCAAGTCAGCCGCAACTGGTATACCCAGCATGCCACCGGGAACTATACCCTGCTGCATCGCCTGACGCCGGAGGGCAAAGAGCGTATCGGCGCCAGCAGCGATTCGCAGGAGATGCGCTGGCTTGATGACCAGCTCAGCGAAGCGCTGCATGAGCCGAAAACCCATGCCACAACCTGGACCGCTGCGCTGGCAGCGCGTACCCGCGCATTCCAGAGCCAGACGGCGCTGCGTGTGGATGGCCTCGCCGGCGAACAAACGTTGATGGCATTAATGCGCGTGAATAATAGTACCCCGGCGATCCTGACGCCGGTCAGCACCGCGTCAGTACAAGGAAAACGGTAAGATGTCCACGATTTGTCTGGCTGCCCAGCGCAGCTATTACACCCAGGAGCCGGTTTACTTCTCCTGGCGGCTGCCTTCTCCCCGGCAGGTCTTCACCCGCCTGATGAGCGGTGCATTCTGGCTCTGCGCGCTGGTCATCGCCGGGCTTTATGCGCATATGTTCTGGCAGGCTCGCCATCCGGCCCCGGCGCCAAAACCGGCGAAGGTGGTTCGGCCCGAGGCCCGCCCTTCGGAGATGCACTATGTATACATTTCGAAGCCCTTCCCGGAACCGAAACCCGTGACCTTGCCGCCGCTGCAGATGGCGTCGCCCGTTGTCGATAACGAGGCCAACTGGCAGCAGGCGCCCGACGGCGATCTTTCAACCCAACCGTTACCGGGAGCAGAAGAAGTGAGTAATGATACGTCGTTAAAAGAACGCTTTATGATGGCTTTGAAAGAGCAGGAACGGGACTATGCACAAGGAAAGGTTCCCTCACCACCCGATGAAAGCGGTGATGAGGTCACGAAGGAGACTCAATAGCGCTCCGGCAAAGAGTTTAAAGAGACTAATTTGCCTTTTTCAACCACGATATAGTGACCTTTTTTCAGGTCGGAGAGAATTTTAATGATGGTACTGCGGGCGAGGTTGGTATATTCCTGAATATAATCGTAGATATTAATATCACGGTTATGGTTAACCATCAGCTCATGGATCTCGAGTAAAAACTCACGCACAACAGAATAAGCGCTGCGGGCGATGAGAATATCGTCACGTTTACCCATGGCACAAATATACCAGGAAAGCACTTTGGTTAATTGCGGCCAGAGATTCTTTTCGGTGATAAGCTGAATAAAGTCCTCTTTTTTAATTGAACAAATCACGGCATTGGTTCGTGCGATGGCATAGGTATGCTCACTGTCATAAAACATAGCGCTAATGCCCAGAATAAGCTGTTTCCTGATGGTAAACATGCTCAGATCGTCCGAGGTGCGGCGTAATTCAATTTCACCGCTGTGCAGCACATGGACGTAGTCCGAGCCGTAGAGAGGAATTTTCTGCCACTTTTTTATATTACGCTCAGGAAAAGACGCTGTTGCAGACACAATAGCATCGACCTCAGGCTGAGGACGCAAATTACTTGCATAGATACTTAACATTTTTTTGTCTCTAAGGTATTTGAAGTTTTCAATAGCCCACAAAAATAAAATCATTGTGGGTTCAGATAAATTTAACCTGAATTAAATGATAAGTGTCATCCTGACGGAAAATGAAAATAATTGATTTTCTTCTGGCATTGCTTAGCAAGCTATGCAGTCATATTAAACCTGGTGATTTTTAAGTCAATTAACTAAAAATGAATCCACAATTCACTTAAGATGAATCTCAAATAAAATAAACGAATCATGCTGTTTGGGGTAATACCAAAGTATTACCCCTGTCCGTATTTCTCCAGCAATGCTTCGGCAATAGCCATGGTTTCGCGGTCGGCGAAGCCGTTCCACAGCCGGGGGCGGAAGTGCATCTGAAAGGCCATAATCACCCGCTTCTGCTGCGCCGGCGTGCCGTTAACGGCATTTTCGTAGCCGTAGCGGGCCAGCAGATCGAGAAGCTGCCTTGCCTGCACGGGTTCATGAGGAGAATGCCCGTTCAGATAAAACGCTACCCGGTGAGCATCCGGCCAGGCACCAATTCCCTGTGCTGCCAACGCCTGCCAGGGAAAGAGCGGCCCCGGATCGACCTTTCGCTGCGGAGCGATATCCGAATGCGCCACCACGTTCTGCGGTTTGATGTCATAGCGGGCGATAATGGCTTTCGCCAGCGGAACCAGGGCGGCGATCTGCGTGGGCTCAAACGGAGTGAAGAACTTTTCGCCGCCGCTTTTCTGCCAGCCGCGGTTTTCCAGCTCGATGCCAATAGAGGTGTCGTTAATGCGCGTGGCCCCGCGCCAGAAACTGACCCCCGCATGCCAGGCGAGATCGCGCTCGGGTACCAGCTGGGAGATACGCGGTTTGCCGTTATGCAGGGTGGGGATAGCCGGAATCAAATAGTGCGAGCTGACGTCTTTGCCGGTAAGCGTGGTGAGCGAGCGGTCAAAATCGTCGGCGGTATAGTGGATCACCAGCACCTTGATACGGGGGTAAGCCGCCTGGGCCTGGCGGCTGACGTCCAGCTCATAGACGCCTTGATCGACGATAACCTGCCCGGCGTCCTTCTTCTCTTTACTGCTGCATCCTGCCAGCAGTAAAGCCAGCACGCCGAGTGCAATTGCGCGCCGCATCAGCGGGTTTTCACCGCGGTGCCGCACACGCTCACCATCAGCATGCTGCTGTCTTTACCGACGGTTTCGTAATCGATGTCGATGCCCACCACCGCATCGGCTCCCAGCGCCTTCGCCTGCTCGCCCAGCTCTTTAAACGCAATTTCCCGCGCTTTGCGGAGCTCTGACTCATAAGCGCCCGAGCGACCGCCGACGATATCGCGAATGCCGGCAAAAAAGTCGCGAAATATATTCGCGCCAAGAATAGCTTCGCCGGTTACCACGCCGCAGTACTCGGTGATCGGCTGTCCTTCCAGGGTTGGGGTCGTTGAATATTTCATCAGTTTTATCCTCGTCGCATTCTGTGCCTAAGCGTATAAGATCAAAACCATTATCGGATCGTTACGCTATCATTGAAAGGTGAGTTAATTATTAGCCAAAAGGAAATGAACATGCGCTACTCCGCTATGACGCTTTTAGTGCCGTGCGCGCTGCTGCTCAGCGCCTGCACCACGCCGGTGACACCGGCTTTCAAGGATATTGGCACCCGCAGCGGCCCCTGCATTGAAGGCGGCCCGGATGCCGTCGCTCAACAATTTTATGACACCCGCATTTCGAACCGCCGTAACGATGTTACCGCCCTGCGCCCTTATCTGAGCGATCGGCTGGCGCAACAGCTGAACGAGGCCAGCCGTGACCCGCAGCATAGCGCGCTGCTGAAATCCGATCCGTTCTCCAGCCAGAGCACCCTGCCGGATAGCGCCGTGGTGGAAAGCGCGTCGACCATTCCGAATACTGACGCGCGCAATATTCCGCTGCGGGTGAAACTGACGCAGGGTAGCCAGACCTGGCAGGATGAAGTGCTGATGATCCGCGAGGGTCAGTGCTGGGCCGTTGATGATGTGCGCTATCTGGGCGGCAGCGTCCACGCCTCTGCCGGTACGCTACGCCAGTCCATCGAAAACCGCTAATAAAGCAGGTTATCCGCGCCCCGGGAAAGCGTTAACCCCCGTAAAATGTCTGGCATTTCATCTGGAATGCCGACATTTATTCTCACCCCCCTGACCTCTCGCTATTTTGTGCTATGTTTACTACTGAATACGGTTTATATTTAACTTTTAACGCATAAATATTGCATAACTATTCTGTCAACGGTACTATCTGCGGCCTCAATTGCTATAGATTGCCTGGATGAGTAAAGACTGCCCCGATGAGTATTCAACTAAATGGCATTAACTGCTTTTACGGCGCACACCAGGCGCTGTTCGATATCACGCTGAACTGTCCAGAAGGCGAAACGCTGGTTCTGCTTGGCCCAAGCGGCGCGGGTAAAAGCTCGCTGCTTCGCGTGCTGAATCTGCTTGAAATGCCACGTTCCGGTACCCTGGATATTGCCGGCAATCACTTTGATTTCGCGAAGGCACCGTCGGACAAAGCGATCCGCGATTTACGTCAAAATGTCGGCATGGTCTTCCAGCAATATAATCTTTGGCCGCACCTCACCGTACAGCAAAACCTGATTGAAGCCCCCTGCCGCGTGCTGGGCCTGACCAAAGAGCAGGCGTTAGCCCGTGCAGAAAAACTCCTCGAGCGCCTGCGCCTGAAGCCTTACAGCGATCGCTATCCGCTGCACCTTTCGGGTGGCCAGCAGCAGCGTGTGGCCATTGCCCGCGCGCTGATGATGGAGCCTCAGGTGCTGCTGTTTGATGAGCCGACCGCCGCGCTGGATCCGGAAATCACCGCCCAGATTGTGAGCATCATCCGTGAACTGGCGGAAACCAATATTACTCAGGTGATCGTGACGCACGAAGTGGAAGTGGCGCGTAAAACCGCCAGCCGCGTGGTCTATATGGAAAACGGTCACATTGTCGAGCAAGGGGATGCGCGCTGCTTTGCCGAGCCGCAGACCGACGCCTTCAGAAACTACCTGTCTCACTAACATCGAGAGAACGATAATGAAAAAACTAGTGATTGCCGCCCTGCTTGCAAGCGTAAGCCTCTCCGCTGCCGCGGCTCAGACCATTCGTTTTGCGACAGAAGCCTCTTACCCTCCGTTTGAAGCGGTAGATGCGAACAACAAGATTGTTGGCTTTGACGTAGACCTGGCCAATGCGCTGTGTAAAGAGATGGACGCGACCTGTACTTTCACGAACCAGGCGTTCGACAGCCTGATCCCGAGCCTGAAATTCCGCCGCATTGATGCGGTCATGGCGGGGATGGATATCACCCCTGAGCGCGAAAAACAGGTTCTGTTCTCTACCCCATATTATGACAACGCCGCGCTGTTTATTGGTCAGAAGGGAAAATACACCTCTGTTGATCAGCTGAAAGGCAAGAAAGTGGGCGTGCAGAACGGCACTACGCACCAGAAATATATCACTGACAAACACCCGGAAATCACCACCGTGGCGTACGACAGCTACCAGAACGCCAAACTGGATCTGCAGAATGGGCGTATTGATGCCGTCTTCGGTGATAACGCGGTCGTGACCGAGTGGCTGAAAACGAACGATAAGCTGGCGGCGGTTGGCGAGAACGTGACCGACAAAGCCTACTTCGGTACCGGTCTGGGTATCGCGGTACGTCAGGGCAACACCGAGCTGCAGCAGAAATTTAATACTGCGCTGGAAAAAGTGAAGAAAGATGGCACGTACGATACCATCTACAAAAAATGGTTCCAGAAGTAAGATCTGATGAACGAAATGTTTCCATTAGCAAGCGCCGCCGGGATGACCGTCGGCCTTGCCGTTTGTGCGCTGCTCATCGGCCTGGTGCTGGCGATGATCTTTGCGGTATGGGAGTCAGCGAAATGGCGTCCCGTCGCATGGATTGGCTCCGGGCTGGTGACCGTACTGCGCGGTCTGCCAGAGATTCTGGTGGTGCTGTTTATCTACTTTGGCTCGTCGCAGCTGCTGTTAACGCTGTCTGACGGCTTTACCCTCAATCTGGGGATCGTCGAGATCCCGATTCAGATGCAGATTGAGAACTTCGACGTCAGCCCGTTCCTCTGCGGTGTGATTGCCCTCTCCCTGCTCTACTCCGCCTACGCTTCGCAGACCCTGCGCGGTGCGCTGAAAGCGGTGCCTCAGGGGCAGTGGGAATCCGGCCAGGCGCTGGGGATGTCGAAAACCGCCATCTTCTTCCGTCTGGTAATGCCGCAGATGTGGCGCCATGCGCTCCCTGGGCTGGGTAACCAGTGGCTGGTGCTGTTAAAGGACACCGCGCTGGTCAGCCTGATCAGCGTTAACGACCTGATGTTGCAAACCAAAAGCATCGCCACCCGCACCCAGGAGCCTTTTACCTGGTATATCGTGGCGGCGGCCATCTACCTGGTGATCACGTTGTTGAGTCAGTACATCCTGAAGCGTATTGACCTGCGTGCAACGCGTTTTGAACGGAGACCAGGCTGATGCTGGATTACTTACCTGAGCTAATGAAAGGGCTGCACACCAGCCTGACCTTAACGGTCGCTTCCATTATTGTGGCGCTGATCCTGGCGCTGATTTTCACCATCGTCCTGACGTTAAAAACGCCGGTGCTGGTGTGGATTGTGCGCGGCTATATTACGTTGTTTACCGGTACGCCGCTGCTGGTACAGATCTTCCTGATTTACTACGGCCCGGGCCAGTTCCCGACGCTGCAGGAGTATCCGGTTATCTGGCATCTGCTCTCTGAGCCGTGGCTCTGTGCGCTGATTGCGCTGTCGCTGAATAGCGCAGCCTATACCACCCAGCTGTTTTACGGGGCGATTCGCGCCATTCCGGAAGGCCAGTGGCAATCTTGCGGTGCGCTGGGGATGAGCAAGAAAGACACCCTGGCAATCTTGCTGCCGTACGCCTTTAAGCGCGCCCTCTCCTCCTATTCCAACGAAGTGGTGCTGGTCTTTAAGAGTACCTCTCTGGCCTACACCATTACCCTGATGGAAGTGATGGGTCACGGGCAGCTGCTCTATGGCCGCACGTATGACGTGATGGTATTTGGCGCAGCCGGACTCATCTACCTGGTTGTGAACGGCCTGCTGACGCTGATGATGCGCCTGATTGAACGTAAAGCGCTGGCGTTCGAACACCGCAACTGAGTGCATAACGCAAAGTAACAAAGACGGGCAAGTCTCATCGCTGCCCGTCTTTTTTTATTCCCTAAGAAATATTTAATCATTTTTATTGAATATAAATTCATTTTCTGACATTGTTACTCCCAGCCGCAGACACGGCATATAACGACAAGATAGACAGACGGGAGCTTCAAAATGAAAAAGTTAGTTCTGGCCGCATTACTGGCAACCTTCGCCGCTGGCGCAACGGCTGCCGATAAAATCAGCTTTGGCGTTTCAGCCACTTACCCACCGTTCGAATCGCTGGATGCCAGCAACCAGATCGTCGGTTTTGATATCGACCTGGCTAAAGCGCTGTGTAAGCAAATGCAGGCCGACTGCACTTTTACTAACCACGCCTTTGACAGCCTGATCCCGTCACTGAAATTCAAAAAATATGACGCCGTAATCTCCGGTATGGACATCACCCCGGAGCGTAGCAAGCAGGTCTCCTTCACTGACCCGTACTATGCCAACTCGGCGGTGGTGATTGCGAAGAAAGATACCTATAAATCCTTCGAGCAGCTGAAAGGCAAACGCATCGGCATGGAAAACGGTACGACGCACCAGAAGTACCTGCAGGACAAGCACCCGGAAGTGAAAACGGTGGCTTATGACAGCTACCAGAACGCGATTATCGACCTGAAAAATGGCCGTATCGATGGGGTATTCGGCGATACCGCCGTGGTGAATGAGTGGCTGAAAACCAACCCGCAGTTGGGTACAGCCACCGAGAAAGTTACCGATCCGCAGTACTTCGGTACTGGCCTGGGCATTGCGGTTCGTCCGGATAACAAAGCCCTGCTCGAGAAACTGAACGGCGCGCTGAAAGCGATCAAAGCTGACGGCACCTATCAGAAAATCAGCGACCAGTGGTTCCCGCAGTAAAGACTCGCAGGCCGGGCATACCCCGGCCTTATTTACAGGGGCACGTAGAAGCGAAAACGCGCCCCCTGCTCCGCCTCCATCAGCCTGATCCCGCCGCCGTGTAGCTCCAGCATTCTGCGAACAATCAACAATCCCAGCCCGCCGCGATGCTCGCGCGCCTCCGGCTTTAACGCTGAGGGTCGCTGGAAGAGCTCTTCACGCATCGCGGCATCAATACCCGGCCCGCTGTCGCTCACCTCCATTTGCAGCGCCTCGCCCTCCTGCCACACCTTCAGCCAGATTTCGCCACCCGGTGGCGTATGGCGAACCGCGTTATCGAGCAGATTCGTCACCACGCGCTCAATCATCGAGAGGTCGGCGTTGACCATCGGTAACTGCTGCGGCACCTCAATTTTTAAACGTAGCTGCCGCGTCTGCACGATCAGATCGAACTTCTGCGCCACATCGGAGATCAGCTCCCCGGGGGCAAAGCGCTCGCGCTGAGGCCGAATACTGCCGTGTTCCAGCCGTGCCAGTTCAAACAGCTGCTGCGAAAGGTGGCGAACCTTCTGCCCCTGGCGCAGCGCAATGGTCAGGTAGTGCTTCGTCTCTTCTGGCGTCAATGAATCGGCTTTCAGCGATAAAGTCTCAAGATAACCCAGCAGCGAGGTGAGCGGCGTGCGTAAATCATGAGAAATATTGGCGGTGAACTCCCGGCGCTGCCGGTCGCTGTCGGCCAGACGATCCCACTGAGACGCTATCTGCTGAGCCAGTTCAATAAAGGTGTTGCGCAGTAAGGCTACCTCGCTGGCGGGGTTTTCCTCCTGCGGCTGGGCGGCCAGCTGTTTAATGGCGCGGATACTGTCCTGGTCAAGAAAGCTGACCTCCTGCGTTAAGACCCGCACCGGGCGAGTAACCCAGTACCAGACCAGCCCACCCGCCAGAGAGCCAAAGAGCACCACCAGCAACAGCGTCCAGAGAAGCGTATGCCAGAGCGTTTTTTCCCAGGCCATCTCAGCCAGCGCATTCAGCTCTTCGCCCTGTAAAATGATATAGAGATAGCCACGCAGCTCACCATCCTGACGCAGCGGCGCGGCGCTGAAGACCTTCTGCCGATCCGGGCTGCGCGGGTCGTCGCCGTAAACCGGCATCATCTCACCGCCCATAAAGCGCAGCACCGGGTTGATGTCTATCCGCTGGCGCTTGATATGCCCCGGCGGAGCAGCATCGGCCAGAATCTCACCATCCGCCGAGAGGACATACAGCTCAACGCTGGGGTTGAAGGTCATCAGGCGGTCAAAGAGCGGTTTCAGGGCGGTGCGATCCACCCTTCCCTGGTTATCCAGCAGTGGCTCACGCTGGATAATATGCTGCGCCAGCCCGCCTGAGAGGCGCTGAATCATGGCGTTGCCGTACTGCTTGCTGGTCCAGAGCTGCACTGAGCAGGCCACCGCGGCGCACAGCACCAGCAGTAACACAAACAGCAGCGTCAGGCGGCGGGTGAGCGTCATGATGTACTCCCCATAAACTTATAGCCCTTGCCCCAGACGGTGCGTATCACCTCCGGCTCGGCGGGATCCTTCTCGATTTTGATGCGCAGGCGGTTGATATGGGTGTTAACCGTATGTTCGTAGCCTTCGTGCTGATAGCCCCACACCTGTTCCAGGAGGGCCAGCCGGGAGAACACCTCACCCGGATGACGGGCAAAGAAGTAAAGCAGATCGAATTCACGCGGGGTGAGATCCAGCGCCTGGCCATGCAGAGTCACGCTACGGGCCAGCGGATCAATGGTCATGCCGTGCGCCTCAATACGCCCGGCTGGCTGCTGTCCCATGGCCTGATGCCTGCGAAACAGCGCCCGAACGCGAGCGACCAGCTCCTGCACCGAGAAGGGCTTGGCCAGATAATCATCGGCCCCGGTCTCCAGACCCAGAATCCGCTCCGTTTCGCTGCTGCGGGCACTGATAATGATCACCGGCAGGTAGTGGCTCATCTGACGAATGCGACGGCAGATTTGCAGGCCATCCACCCCCGGCAGCATCAGGTCGAGGATCACCGCGTCCCAGCGCGTATCTTCGATAGCCAGCAGCGCGCGGCTACCGTCTGCTTCGTGGGTAATCTGGTAGCCTTCGTCTTCTAAATTGAGACGTAGCAAAGCGGCGATATCGCCGTCGTCTTCCACCAATAAGATCTGTTTCATCGGTTAGCCTTTCATTCCTGGTACTACTCAAGCTTACCCGTTTCCGGCGGCGGAAGAGTTCACATTTTGTTTAAACTTTGCGTACCAGCAGGGTCAGCACTTCGTAGTGGGCGGTATGGGGGAACATGTCGAAAAGCTGCACGCGGGCAATGGCATAGCCTGGCAGATGGTGCAGATCTTTCGCCATGCTCTGGGCGTTGCAGCTGGAATAGATGATATACGCCGGCGCCATCTGGCTGAGGTAGTCGCACAGCGCCTTGCCGATGCCGCGACGCGGCGGGTTGACCAGCACCAGCTCCGGCACGCTACCCTGCCCGGTGGCGAACTGGGTAGAGTCCAGCGCCTGAAAGTGCAGATTCTTCAGCCCCAGTTCGGCGGCGGACTGCTTCGCGCAGGCGATGGCTTCAGGGGAGATCTCAATGCCGGTCAGGGTCATGTCGGGCGTGGCACAGTGCAGGCCAAAGCCGCCAACCCCGCAGAAGAGATCCCACATGTGATTCACCGGTAAAGCCCGCACCCAGTCGCGGGCGGTGGCATAGAGGCTGGCCGCTACGGCGGGGTTGGTCTGGAAGAAACTCTGCGGGCGGATCCAGAGCGGCACGCCGTTGAAGGTTTCGGCCAGCGCCTGGGACTCGGTGAGGAAGATCTCCTCCTCCCCTTCCAGAATCGCCATATGCACCGGCTGTATGTTGGCGGTAATGACCTTCAGCTGCGGTAACTGTGCCTGCAGCCACGGCAGAGCCGCACGCAGTTGCTCCAGCTTGCTGACGGAGCGCAGAACAAAGCGCAGCATCATGCCGCCGTCTTGCTGGCTTTCGGTCAACAACAGGTATTTTAACTCACCCCGTTTGCGCGCCACGTTGTAGGGGGTGAGCCCGGCGCGGGCGATAAAGGGCTTCAATGCGGCGAACACCGGCGCAAAGGAGGCAGGATAAAGCGGGCAGTCGGTCAGATCTTCCGGAGTACCATCGCGATGCAGCATCCCCAGCAGTGGTTTCTCTACGCTGCCGCTGACCACCATTTTGGCTTTATTACGGAAACCCTGCTCAGGACCGCTGACGGGTGCGCACCACGCTTCGACGGGCAACCCTGTCAGCAAGGTCTGCAGATCGGCCATTTTAGCGGAAAGTTGTTGCGAGACCGGCTGTTCAATCCACTGACAGGAGCGACAGCGGCCGGCGTCATAGAGTGCGCACTGCATACAGAAACCTTAATACGTCTGGGGGCAGCGATTATACACGTTATTGCAGACGGAAAAACCGTCGGCTGGCGGCGGGCACAAACAGCAGCAGCAGCACCAGCATGTCCGGCAGTTTCTGCATCACCAGCGTTTTAAAGATCTCCTGCCTGGACTCCCCCGGAATGCTGAACAGCTCAGGGTAACCATAGCCCAGCGAGGCCGCCCACAGGTAAAGCGTGGCAATCACCTGGGTACTGAGATAGATCAGCCGCGCCCAGTTTCGCCCCTTAACCAGCGAAAAAGCGCAGAAGATTTCGATAAAGACCAGCAGCAGGCTGCCGAGGAAGATGAGCGTTAAGTTCCAGGTCTGAACGCTGCGATGGATAAAATCGCCCAGTCCCCGCAGACCCAGGGTATTAAAAATCATCAGTAAATCGAGGCAGCGGATCATAATAATGGCGAGCGCCGCCACCTGCACCAGGGCAGGAACGTTAAGGCGGGCGTGTGAATGGCTTGATTTGCTTATCAGTCCCAACGTGGTGTCTTCCATGAAACGGCGCCGCGTTGTCGCGGCACCCGTTAAGCTTGTTGGCTGATTTTAGGAGCTTCAGCCGCGTCTTGCACGCTGGATATCACGTACACGCTGTTTTTCAGACCTTGCCATCAACAGCCAGGCGATCAGGCCAACAATACCTACCACGCCAAGAATCAGCGTCGCCAGGGCGTTGATCTCCGGGTTCACCCCCATACGCACGCTGGAGAAGACCAGCATCGGCAAGGTCGTGGCGCCCGGGCCCGATACGAAGCTGGCGATGACCAGGTCATCCAGCGACAGGGTGAAGGCCAGCAGCCAGCCCGAGACGACGGCGGGCATGATCATTGGCAAGGTAATCACAAAAAAGACCTTCAGCGGGGTTGCGCCGAGATCCATCGCCGCCTCTTCGATGGAGTGATCCAGTTCGCGCAGGCGCGATGAGATCACCACCGCCACATAGGCGGTGCAGAAGGTGACATGCGCCAGCCAGATGGTGAGCATACCGCGATCCGAAGGCCAGCCAATGGCATGCCCCATGGCCACAAACAGCAGCAGCAGCGACAGGCCGGTAATCACGTCAGGCATTACCAGCGGGGCGGTGATCATAAAGGCAAAGCCGTTAGCCCCGCGGAAACGGCCAAAGCGCACCATCACCACTGCCGCAATGGTGCCGAGAATGGCCGCCATCGTCGCCGCACAGGCGGCAATCGTCAGGCTCAACCCCACCGCGCTCATCATGGCGTCGTCATGGAAGAGTTCGCTGTACCAGCGCGTCGACCAGCCCGCCCACACCGTCACCAGCTTCGAGCTGTTGAAAGAGTAGATGACCAGCATCAGCATCGGCGCATATAAAAAGGTAAAGCCGATGATGAGGATCAGGATGCGCCACGGCGAGCGCACGACCGGTAAGTTGTTCATCCGTGGTCTCCCATCTGTTTCTGCTGATGTTTGTGGAACCACATGATCGGCACGATCAGCAGCAGTAACATGACGATCGCCACCGCCGAGGCCACCGGCCAGTCGCGGTTATTGAAGAACTCCTGCCACAGCACGCGGCCAATCATGATGCTGTCCGGCCCGCCGAGCAGTTCCGGGATCACGAACTCTCCCACGGCCGGGATAAAGACCAGCATCGAGCCGGCAATGATCCCCCCTTTGGTGAGCGGCACGATGATGCTGAAGAAAGTTTTCAGCGGGCGGGCGCCGAGGTCCAGCGAGGCTTCCACCAGCGAGTAATCAATGCGCGTCAGGGCGGTATAGATAGGCAGCACCATAAACGGCAGATAGGCATACACCACCCCGATATAGACCGCGAGATTGGTATGCAGGATCACCAGCGGCTGGTCGATGACCCCAAGCCACATCAGGAAGTTATTCAGTACCCCGTTGTTCTTCAGGATCCCCATCCAGGCGTACACGCGGATCAGGAAAGAGGTCCACGAGGGCAAGATGACCAGCAGCAGCAGGATATTGCGCGTCGAGGGCTTGCTGTGCGCCACTGCCCAGGCCAGCGGATACCCCAGCAGTAAACAGCAGAGGGTGGATACCCCGGCAATCTGCAGCGATTGCAGATAAGCCTCGAAATAGAGGGGATCGTCCGTCAGCTGCAGGTAATTGGCGATATTCAGGGTGATCGAGAGCTGATCGTCTGCCCACTCCATCAGATCGGTATAGGGCGGGATCGCCCGCGCCATCTCGGCGAGGCTGATCTTAAAGACGATCAGGAAAGGGAGTAAAAACAGCAGAACCAGCCACAGATAAGGCAGCGCGATCACCAGCTTGCGCCCGTGCGCCATCTGCAGGCGCGTCAGCCAGCGGGTCCCGCCCGCAGCGCGCGCGGGCATCGGTGAGTCAATTTTACTCATGGCCACTCCTTATACCGTCAGCACAACGCAGCTGTCGGCATCCCAGCAGAGGCGAACTTCATCGCCCCAGGTCGGGAGGCCTTTCCGGTAACGGTGTTCGTTTTGCAGCTGGGCGCTGATCATCTGTCCGCTCTTCAGGCGCACGTGATAGATCGACAGATCGCCGAGATAGGCAATATGTACCACCTCACCCACGGCAAAGTTATAGCCATCGGCGGGGACGTCATCGCAAAGCATGATTTTTTCCGGGCGCAGGGCCACGTAAACCGGCACGTTATCCACGACCGAGGCATCCGGGTCGACCTTCAGCGGGTGGACCAGCCCGGGCGAGTCAATCACCAGCCCGTCTTCTTCGCGGGTTTTCAGTAGCCCCTCGAAGACGTTAACCGAGCCGATAAATTCGGCGCTGTAGCGGGTTGTCGGGTGTTCGTAAATCTCTTCCGGCTCGCCAATCTGCACGAACTTGCCGCGATTCATGATGGCGATACGCCCGGCCATGGTCATCGCCTCTTCCTGGTCGTGGGTCACCATAACGCAGGTGGCTCCCACACGTTCGAGGATATCCACCACCTCCAGCTGCATGCGATCGCGCAGCTTTTTATCCAGCGCGCCCATGGGTTCATCCAGCAGCAGCAGCTTGGGGCGTTTTGCCAGGCTACGGGCCAGCGCAACACGCTGGCGTTGCCCACCCGAAAGCTGATGCGGCTTACGTTTCGCAAACTCCTGCATGTGTACCAGGCTGAGCATCTCCGCGACGCGGCTGGCGATTTCCGCTTTCGGCAGCTTGTCCTGCTTCAGGCCGAAGGCGATGTTCTGCTCTACGGTCATATGCGGGAACAGTGCGTAAGACTGGAACATCATATTGATTGGACGCTGATAAGGCGGCACCTGAGAGAGGTCTACCCCGTCGAGCATAATCTGCCCGGCGGTGGGTTGCTCAAAGCCCGCCAGCATTCGCAACAGCGTCGACTTGCCGCAGCCCGACGCACCAAGCAGCGCAAAAATTTCGCCTTTATAGATAGTGAGGCTGACGTCATCCACGGCGTGCTGGCCGTCGAAAGATTTGGTCAGATTACGGATTTCCAGCAGCGGGGTCAGCGCTTTACGGGTTTTCGCCTGTGGGCGGGGGGTCGCGTCGTTCACGGGGTGCTCTCCGGCATAAACTAAAACAGTGCCACTGCACGTTGTTAGTGCAGTAGCCGGGCAGCTACGGGCTGCCCGGCAAGGACGTCAGACGTTATTTACCGCTTTTCACTTTCGTCCACGCACGGGTACGTACGCGGTCGATTTTCGGTTCCTGCACTTTCAGGGTGAAGAGCTTGGCAAAGACATCTGCTGGCGGATAGATAGCCGGATTGTCACGCACTTCCGCGCTGATCATCGGTACCGAGGCCTTGTTGCCGTTGGCATAGAAGACATGATCGCTAATGTGGGCAATCACCTCGGGCCGCATCAGGTAATTGAGGAACTGATAGGCTTCGTCTTTATTTTTCGCGTCGGCAGGCATCGCAAAGACGTCAAAGAAGGCCAGCGCCCCCTCTTTCGGAATGAAGTAAGAGACATTCACGCCGTTTTTCGCCTCTTTCGCGCGGTTAGCCGCCTGCCAGACGTCGCCCGCCCAGCCGACTGCCACGCAGATATCGCCGTTCGCCAGGTCGTTAATGTACTGTGAGGAGTGGAAGTAGCGAATATTTGGACGCAGCTTCAGCAGCAGGTCGGTCGCCGCGCCGGTGTAGTCATCCGCTTTGCTACTGTTTGGATCTTTGCCCAGGTAGTTAAGCACGGTGGCAAAAATCTCTTCTGGTGCATCCAGGAATGAGACGCCGCAACTTTTCAGCTTTTCGAGGTTCTCTGGCTTCAGGACCAGATCCCAGCTGTTGAGAGGCACATCTTTGCCAAGCACCGCTTTTACTTTATCCACGTTGTAGCCAATACCGGTGGTAGCCCAGAGATACGGGAAGGCGTATTTATTCTCCGGATCGTGTTTTGCGACCAGTTTCAGCACTTCAGGATCGAGGTTTTTCCAGTTCGGCAGTTTGCTTTTATCCAGCGGCTGGAAGACACCCGCGCTAAGCTGACGCTCCAGGAAGCTGGCGGACGGTACCACCAGGTCGAAGCCGGTGCTGCCCGCCATCAGTTTGCCTTCCAGCACTTCGTTGGAGTCGAAAACGTCGTAAACCACTTTGATGCCGGTCTCTTTCTCAAAATTCGCGACGGTGTCCGGCGCGATATAGTCAGACCAGTTATAAACATGCAGCGTTTTCTGTTCCGCGGCGAGCGTACCGGCGGAGATCGCCATCAAGGCCCCCGCAACCAGACCCGATAACCATTTTTTATTTAAGGCGGTCATAGCTTTATTCCTTCCAGGAGTTCATTAAAACGAACTTAAAATGTGCATTCTCACTTATGCAAGAATCATGCATATTTTGTCGCTCTGCCGGGATCAGAAGAAAAAACTCTGGTGGCAGGTTTGCTCACAGTAAAAAAAGCTTCGCAAGAATAAATGTAGTTCGTTCCTGCGGCTATAGCCCAGATTAAAAAACGCCTTTTATCAATTTTTCGCGCGGTAAATGTCTATGTGGTAAGCCAAAAAGGTCATTACGAAGTGATTAACGCTATCACTGAGGGGAAAAAGCAGCAGAAAAAATGGCGTTACGCAGCCACGCTGGTGGCGGCTGCGTATTACTCAAGCGAGGTTAGTGCAGAAAATGGGAGGATGAATCGTTATTCTCTGGATCTTCTTCCGCGTTATAGAGCAGGTGATGTGCGCTGGCTTCCATCATCACCATCGAAATTTGCTCTTCGCTCTGGCGTAAGAACCCGGCGAACTGCTGAGAGGTCACACCGGCCCCCACGCATAAAGACTGGCACACGACCAGCTTTGGCAGGTTATCGTCCTGAATATCGAGGAAGGCTTTCACCGTCAACGAGCTGGCGTTGATGGCCGAGAGATCGGATGCCAGCGCCAGCAGCGCCGAGGGTTTGACCTCGGCGAGGGCAGAAAACAGCACCACATCGTTAATCAGATCGAGCTTGGCATCAAACACGCCATCAAAATTCTGCATGTGGGGAATGTGTAATGCCTGACAGGTATCGCATTCAAAAAAGCTGATGCCCATATCGTCGAGCCATTGACGTAGCGTATCCAACGTGGGTACGACGAGAGTTTCCATAAAGGTTGAGCCTCTTAACTGTAATTCGCATAGCTTACGCAATATGTGCGCGGCAATCTATTTATCCGCCCGTTTTCAGGCAGAAGCCAGGCGTTGCCTGACGTTCGATCCAGGCGATCATTTTACCGGCAATATCCACGCCGGTGGTTTTTTCGATCCCCTCAAGGCCTGGCGATGCGTTCACTTCCATCACCAGCGGACCGCGGTTGGCGCGGAGAATATCTACCCCCGCAACATCAAGCCCCAGCGTATGGGCGGCTTTCAGCGCGATCTCCCGCTCACGCAGGGTGATATTGGCTACCCTGGCGACGCCACCCCGGTGCAGATTAGAGCGAAAATCGCCCTCTTTGGCCTGGCGTTCAATGGCGGCCACCACTTGATCGCCCACCACCAGGCAGCGGATATCGCGGCCTTTGGCCTCTTCGATATACTCCTGCACCAGGATGTGGGCATTTAGGCCGCGAAAGGCGTCGATAACGCTCTCTGCGGCCTGGCGGGTCTCGGCCAGCACCACGCCGATGCCCTGCGTGCCTTCAACCAGCTTCACCACCAGCGGCGCGCCACCGACCATGTCGATCAGGTCGCTGGTATCATCCGGGGAGTGGGCAATGCCCGTCACGGGCAGATCGATTCCCTGACGGGCAAGCAGCTGCAGGGACCGAAGTTTATCCCGGGCGCGAGTAATGGCGACAGACTCATTGAGCGGAAAGCTACCCAGTAGCTCAAACTGACGCAGCGCGGCGGTACCGTAAAAGGTGATGGCCGAGCCAATGCGGGGGATCACCGCGTCAAAGTGCGGCAGTTGGCGCCCTTTGTAGTGAATGGAGGATGCCGCCGGGCTGATATTCATATAACAGGACAGCGGATCGAGAACTTCCACCAGATGGCCGCGTTTTGCCGCCGCTTCACGCAGGCGTTTACACGAATAGAGCGTTCCATCCCGGGACAATATGGCAATTTTCACCCTGCACCTCTCAGACATGATCTGGTAAAAGCCTGCGTATCATACACGCAGGCAGGCGCAGGAAAAATGGGGTTATCGTGTTGCCCAGCCCTGTTTGTGCAAATAATCGAGGATGAACGGACGATTCTCTTTAATGATGGTGCGCTGGATATGGTCACTCCAGGTGTCGCGACGGTTATTACTGCCGCGCGTCATATAGTAGTGGGCCAGCTCGTCGTCGTACTGGGCCAGAATCGCTTTATCAACCGGCTGGTAGTGATTCTCATGTACCACCAGCGCGGCAGGCAGGCGCGGCTTCACGTCCGGGTTGTCTGCGGGCCAGCCCAGGCACAGGCCAAACAGCGGCAACACATGTTTGGGCAGCGCTAACAGCTCCGTTACCGCCTCGATACTGTTGCGAATGCCGCCGATGTAGACGCCACCCAGCCCAAGTGACTCCGCCGCCGTAAGCGCGTTCTGCGCCAGCATCGCCGTATCCACCACGCCCAACAGCAGTTGCTCCGCCAGACCGAGCTGCGCGTCCGGGCAGATCTGCAGATGGCGGTTAAAATCGGCGCAAAAGACCCAGAACTCCGCCGCCTGGGCCACATGCTTTTGCCCGCCCGTCAGGTCGACCAGCTGTTCACGCATCGCCGGATCGGTAACGCGGATTATTGAGGTGCACTGCAGAAAACTGGAGCTGGAGGCCCCCTGCGCCCCGGCAATGATTGCGTCGCGCTGAGCATCAGTAATGGGCTGGTCGGTAAAATGGCGAATGGAACGGTGAGCGCGTAACAGATCAATCGTCGGGGTCATAGTGTCTCTCTTCTCCTGGCTAAAAACAGCAATGGAGCCAGTATAGGCAAAGAATCTGGCGCTGTAATTGGCGAAACATAGCCTGAAGATATCAATGCAACAGGCGAAACCTGCTTTCTATTACCGTAAGTTATCGGCAATATAGCGTTATTCGCCGTCAGGCTTTCAATTCAGGAGAGAACCATGTTTGCAGTTATTTTTGGACGTCCGGGCTGCCCGTACTGTGTACGTGCTAAAGAGCTGGCAGAGAAACTGACCGCCGAGCGTGACGATTTCAACTACCGTTATGTTGATATCCACGCGGAAGGTATTACCAAAGCGGATCTGGAAAAGACCGTGGGTAAACCGGTTGAAACCGTGCCGCAAATCTTCCTCGACCAGACCCACATTGGCGGCTTTACCGATTTTGAAGCCTACGCCAAAGAGAATCTGGGCCTGTTTGCCGCTCAGTAATGTTAAAGCGCCCTCACTTTGAGGGCGTTTTTATTTTGCGGCGCGGATGGATGAGCGCCCGCCGCACAAACATAACGACCAGCGCGCCGAGCGCAAACCAGAAGACGCCGCTTAGCAACCACGCCAGCTCCTGAAAGAAGGAGCGCCCAGAGACAGTAAACAGACGCATCACCAGCAGGCAGAACGGCGCCGCCAGCGTCGCCCCCAGCAACGGCTTCACCACCTCTCCGCTGCGCGTAAGCGCACTGGCAACGGCACCGGGTATGATAAAGAACAGCAGCCCTAACTCAGGATGCCTGCCAGCAAGAAATGCCCCTTTTACATTTAATGTCAGGCAGAGACAGACTGCCGTGTACAGTAAAAAACAGCGAGCAACTCCTGGCCAGTGACGTTTAATATCCAAACAACCCCCTGCCTCTCTTCATTCAAATAAATTTATCGTCCCCCGGACGCCCAATTTGATACGATATGCGGCATTCCTTGCCAAAACACGCTGCATGGTTGCCTAACCGTTGTCGGAGGCAGTGCACCGTAACGATTAAACTAATGGTCTGATATTATTGTTTGGGATATATTATGTTGCGAAAAAAGGCGTTGTTAGCCTCTCTTCTGATAGCAGAAACAGTAGCCTAAATACCCCATCTATTCAACCACTTACTGGTAAACAAGAAGTTATCCTCCGTGAATATAAACGTCGCAGATTTGTTAAACGGGAATTACATCCTGTTATTATTTGTCGTACTGGCGCTGGGTCTTTGCCTCGGGAAATTACGCCTCGGTTCAGTACAACTTGGTAATTCCATTGGCGTTTTAGTGGTCTCTTTATTATTAGGCCAACAACATTTCAGCATTAACACCGACGCCCTGAATCTCGGTTTTATGCTGTTTATTTTTTGTGTTGGCGTGGAAGCCGGACCCAACTTTTTTTCTATTTTCTTTCGCGACGGTAAGAATTATCTGATGCTCGCGCTGGTCATGGTCGGCAGTGCCCTGCTGATCGCGCTGGGCTTAGGGAAGCTATTTGGCTGGGATATCGGGTTAACCGCGGGCATGCTTGCGGGTTCGATGACCTCCACGCCGGTACTGGTGGGCGCGGGGGATACGCTACGTCATCTCGGCCTGGATAATGCCCAGCTCTCTCTCGCCCTGGATCATCTCAGCCTGGGCTATGCCCTCACCTACCTGATTGGCCTGGTGAGTTTGATCGTCGGCGCCCGCTACCTGCCTAAATTACAGCATCAGGACTTACAGACCAGCGCGCAGCAGATTGCGCGTGAGCGTGGTCTGGATACGGACAGTAAACGCAAAGTTTATCTGCCAGTCATCCGCGCCTATCGCGTAGGGCCAGAGCTGGTCGCCTGGGCCGACGGTAAGAACCTGCGCGAGCTGGGCATTTATCGCCAGACCGGCTGCTATATCGAGCGTATTCGGCGTAACGGCATTCTGGCGAACCCCGATGGGGATGCGGTATTGCAGATGGGGGACGATATCGCCCTGGTAGGCTACCCGGATGCCCACGCCCGCCTTGATCCGAGCTTCCGTAACGGTAAAGAGGTGTTTGACCGCGATCTGCTGGACATGCGTATTGTGACCGAAGAGATCGTAGTAAAAAACCACAACGCCGTTGGTCGCCGTCTGTCGCAGCTTAAGCTAACCGATCACGGCTGTTTCCTGAACAGGGTGATCCGCAGCCAGATCGAGATGCCGATCGATGACAACGTGGTGCTGAACAAAGGCGATGTGTTGCAGGTGAGCGGTGACGCGCGCCGCGTTAAGACCGTGGCTGACCGCGTGGGCTTTATCTCTATTCACAGCCAGGTGACCGACCTGCTGGCGTTTTGCGCCTTCTTTATCGTTGGCCTGATGATTGGGATGATCACTTTCCAGTTCAGCAACTTTAGTTTTGGCATCGGCAATGCCGCTGGCCTGCTGTTTGCCGGGATCATGCTCGGCTTTTTACGTGCGAACCACCCGACGTTTGGCTATATCCCACAGGGTGCGCTGAATATGGTGAAAGAGTTTGGCCTGATGGTGTTTATGGCCGGCGTGGGCCTTAGCGCGGGCAGCGGCATTGGCCACAGCCTGGGGTCTGTCGGCTGGCAGATGCTCGGCGCAGGCCTTATCGTCAGTCTGGTGCCGGTAGTTTTAAGCTTCCTGTTCGGCGTGTGGGTGCTGCGCATGAACCGCGCCCTGCTGTTCGGCGCGCTGATGGGGGCACGCACCTGCGCCCCGGCAATGGAAATTATCAGCGATACCGCCCGCAGCAACATTCCAGCGCTGGGCTACGCGGGCACCTATGCTATCGCTAACGTCCTGTTAACGCTGGCGGGGACCTTAATCATCATTATCTGGCCGGGACTGGGCTAACGGAAAATTTGCGTAAAGATGAAAATATTTTCGCTTTGCACAGAACTTTTCCTCCAGATGTCAGTCATAACTATTGCCACTGCTTTTCTTTGATGTCCCCAATTTGTGGAGCCCATCAACCCCGCCGTT
>ERZ773187.861-NODE-861-length-26336-cov-10.879647_pt1 | contig 26336 bp, 23 predicted proteins | sample MGYA00511242_ERZ773187 | MGnify/ENA primary metagenome ERZ773187 (study PRJEB29015, sample SAMEA2737744) | human gut metagenome | biome: human gut; feature: human-associated habitat; material: faeces | place: China | collected 2012 ...
GTAAAGAAAACGAGATCAAAGCCACACTATAGTCACGTCCTGTGACGAGACTCAAAAATAGTGACACACCATACAATTTTGTTATGTTATGTAAATGAGTTAAAAGTTAAGTTCGTGTGCTACGCTTCACAAATATGGGCGCATTCAATCTGCGCTACGTCTATTTTTATTTTCCAGCCTGATCATTGTTCTTAGCTATCACAGTCATCAATACAACCATCGCAAATGAACTTGATAATCATTCGCATTTTGATAGCATTAAACATAGCAAAGGCTATATTTTAGAGGCAGAGATGACGAACAGTCGCGTTGAGAGTAGCAGCGGCCGCGCAGCACGCAAGATGCGTTTCGCATTAATGGGACCTGCGTTCATCGCTGCGATTGGTTATATCGATCCGGGTAACTTTGCGACCAATATTCAGGCCGGCGCCAGCTTCGGTTATAAATTGCTGTGGGTGGTGGTCTGGGCGAATCTGATGGCAATGTTGATTCAGGTGCTGTCGGCCAAACTGGGTATCGCAACCGGGAAAAATCTGGCGGAGCAGATCCGCGACCACTACCCGCGTCCGCTGGTCTGGTTTTATTGGGTGCAGGCAGAAATCATCGCCATGGCCACTGACCTGGCAGAATTCATTGGCGCGGCCATCGGCTTTAAGTTGATTCTTGGGATTTCACTGTTGCAGGGCGCGGTCTTAACGGGTATCGCCACTTTCCTGATTTTGATGCTTCAGCGACGTGGGCAAAAACCACTTGAGCTGGTCATTGGCGGCCTGCTGCTATTTGTGGCGGCGGCCTACATTGTCGAGCTGGTCTTCTCGCAGCCGGACTTTGTGCAGTTAACGAAGGGGATGGCCATTCCGAGCCTGCCGACATCGGAAGCGGTATTCCTCGCCGCCGGGGTCCTGGGGGCGACCATTATGCCGCACGTCATTTATTTGCACTCTTCTTTAACCCAGCATCTGCATCAGGGATCGCCAAAGGAGCAGTATTCCGCAACGAAATGGGATGTGGCGCTCGCAATGACCATCGCCGGTTTTGTTAACCTGGCCATGATGGCTACTGCAGCAGCGGCCTTTCATTTTAATGGCCATACTGGGATTGCCGATCTCGATCAGGCCTATCTGACCCTTGAACCGCTGTTAAGCCACGCTGCCGCCACGATTTTCGGCCTGAGCCTGGTGGCTGCCGGGCTCTCCTCTACGGTTGTTGGCACGCTGGCAGGGCAGGTTGTTATGCAGGGGTTTGTGCGCTTTCATATTCCACTGTGGGTACGCCGTACCATTACGATGATGCCTTCATTCATTGTGATTCTGATGGGGCTCGATCCGACGCGGATTCTGGTCATGAGCCAGGTGCTGCTGAGCTTTGGTATTGCGCTGGCGCTGGTGCCCTTGCTGATTTTTACCAGTGACAAATCCCTGATGGGGGAGCTCGTCAACTCGAAAATGGTGAAGCGAATCGGATGGGCGATCGTCGTGGTAGTGGTTGCGCTTAACCTCTGGTTGCTTATCGGTACAGCGCTGGGGTTATAAACATGGAGTGATAAAAAAGGAGCCGGTAGGCTCCTTTTTCGTATTAGTGGTGATGTCCGTGACCATGGCCATGGCCGCGACCACGACCTCCGCGATGATCATCCCGGTCTCTCCAGCCTTCACGGTAGCCGCGCTCATAAGCTTTACGCTTATCCCAGCCACGATGATAGCCATTATCATGTTTACGCCAGTGGTTGCCGCGCCATTCATAATGGCGATGCCAGTAGCCGCGGTCACGCCAGCCACCGCCGTCCCAGTAGTTACCGTAATTATCGCGATCGCCAATTTGTAATTTAATCGATGGCAACAGGGTGATTTCGCCAGCATTAGCAACCAGCGGTGCTGAAGCCAGTAAAACTGCGGCCAGAATCAGGGACCTGAACATTGTTATTCTCCTTCACGATCGGGGCCGAAGCCGGCCTGTTAACGCAATTTTACGGGGCTGTGAAGCCGCGTTTAATGCGCGTAACTCCGAAATGAGAAGGCGAAGCACGATTTGCTAAAAATGCTGATATTTTGCGCTGTCCAGAATCGCTTCGATTTCACTCAACTCTTCAGCAGCAAAATGGCGGTTCGCCAGCATGCCTACCGCATCTTCAATCTGTGCTGTCTTACTGGCACCTATCAGCACTGAGGTGACGGCACGATTTCTCAGCACCCAGGCGAGTGCCATTTGCGACAACTTCTGACCTCGGCGTTCGGCTATCGCATTCAGCATCCGCACTTTTTTCAGCGTCTCTTCTGTGAGCTGATCCGGATTGAGGAAACGGCTGCCGCTTGCGGCGCGGGAATCGGCCGGTATGCCATTCAGATAGCGGTCGGTTAATTGCCCACCCGCCAGCGGCGAGAAGGCGATGCAGCCCACGCCATTTTCTTGCAGCACCTCAAGCAGGCCAGCTTCCGGCGCGCGCTCGAACATTGAGTATTTCGGCTGGTGGATAAGGCAGGGGGTGCCTAAATCATTCAGAATCTCAATGGCCTGCCGCGCAAGTTCGGCCGGGTAGTTGGACAGCCCGACGTACAGGGCTTTCCCCTGGCGGACAATATGGTCAAGCGCTTTCATCGTCTCTTGCAGCGGCGTTTCGGGATCGGGGCGATGGTGGTAGAAGATATCCACATATTCCAGACCCATGCGTTTCAGGCTCTGATCAAGGCTGGCAATAAGGTACTTGCGCGAGCCCCAGTCACCGTAGGGACCCTCCCACATGGTGTATCCCGCTTTGCTGGAAATGATTATCTCATCGCGATAGGGCTGGAAATCCTCCTGCAAAATACGTCCAAAGTTACGTTCAGCGGAGCCCGGTGGCGGGCCGTAGTTATTGGCCAGGTCAAAGTGCGTAATGCCCAAATCGAAGGCGCGCTGTAATAGTTGACGGCTGTTCTCGATCAGGGTGGTGTCACCAAAGTTATGCCATAAGCCAAGCGAGATGGCGGGTATTTTAAGGCCACTGCTTCCGCATCGCTGATACGTCATTGACTGGTAACGGTTTTTATCCGCCTGATAAACCATAGGTACGTCCTCTGAGCCGGAAATAAAGGTAAGTGTATACGTTTACACAATAAACGAGATCGGCAGATTACAGCGCGAAAATTTGTAAAGCATTCTTTCCATAACCTCATTGTTTGTGTTTCTGGACACCCATCACGCTTCTTCAATACTCAAATTGAAGTCATCATAATAAGGACACCTGCTATGCGTACCCCCTACTGCGTCGCTGATTATTTACTGGATCGTCTTACTGATTGTGGCGTAGACCACCTGTTTGGCGTGCCTGGCGACTATAACCTGCAGTTTCTTGATCACGTCATCGACAGCCCCGATATCGGTTGGGTGGGCTGTGCCAATGAGCTGAATGCGGCCTATGCCGCCGACGGCTACGCGCGTTGTAAAGGCTTCGCTGCTCTTCTGACCACCTTTGGCGTGGGGGAGCTCAGCGCCATTAACGGCGTAGCGGGCAGCTTTGCAGAACATGTACCGGTTCTGCATATTGTGGGTGCGCCTGGCAGCGCATCGCAGAAAAAGGGGGAGTTGCTCCATCACACCCTTGGTGACGGCGAGTTCCGTCATTTTTACCATATGAGTGAATCCGTTACGGTGGCGCAGGCGCTGCTCACCGAACAAAACGCCTGCTATGAAATCGACAGGGTGCTGATCGCCATGCTGCGCGAGCGCCGTCCCGGCTATCTGATGCTGCCTGCCGATGTGGCAAAAAAACCTGCCACGCCGCCTGTAAACGCTCTCATCGATGAGCGGTATGAGAGCGACGGTTTCCGCCTCGAAGCCTTCCGCCAGGCCGCGGAACAACGTCTGGCGATGAGCGAACGTACCGCGCTGCTGGCTGACTTCCTGGTATTGCGTTATGGCCTGCAAAAACAGCTTCAGCAGTGGGTCTGCGAAACGCCTATTGCCCATGCCACTATGCTGATGGGGAAAGGGATATTCGATGAACGTAAACCGGGTTTTTACGGTACATACAGCGGCTCTGCCAGCAGCGCGGCGGTAAGCGAAGCCATCGAAGGCGCAGACACCGTGATCTGCGTAGGGACACGTTTTACCGACACCCTGACGGCGGGCTTTACGCACACGCTCACGCAGCAACAAACTATCGAGGTGCAGCCGCACGCGTCACGCGTGGGCGACACCTGGTTTACCGGCATCCCCATGACGCAGGCCATTGAGGTGCTGCATGGCTTGTGTCGGGAACAGAGTGATGGCAGAAATCTGCCGAACCGGCCTCTCCCTTCAACGGCGATGCACCACGGCAGCCTGACGCAGGATAGTTTCTGGAAAACCCTGCAAACCTTCATTCGCCCCGGGGATATTATTCTGGCCGACCAGGGGACCTCTGCGTTTGGGGCCATAGATCTCTGCCTGCCGAACGAGGTGAATTTTATTGTCCAGCCTATCTGGGGGTCGATCGGCTACACGCTCGCCGCCGCCTTTGGCGCTCAGACCGCGTGTCCGGATCGCAGAGTGATTGCCATTACCGGTGATGGCGCCGCGCAGCTGACTATTCAGGAGCTGGGGTCGATGCTGCGTGATAACCAGCATCCTCTGATTCTGGTGCTGAACAACGAAGGGTATACGGTCGAGCGCGCCATTCACGGTCCCGAACAACGCTATAACGATATTGCCCTGTGGGACTGGACTAAAATTCCCCAGGCGCTCAGCCTGGATTGTCAGGCTGAGTGCTGGCGAGTGAGTGAAACGGTACAACTCGCCGAGGTGCTGGAGAAGGTGGCTCACAGCGAGCGGCTTTCGCTAATTGAGGTGATGTTACCGAAGCATGATATTCCGCCGCTGCTGGGGGCTATCACCCGTGCGCTCGAGGCGCGTAATAATGCCTGATTAGCGATCTCTACGCCCGACGATCATCATCGGTCTGCCCGCCAGCAACAGCCAGGCGGGCAGCATGACGATGCAGAGTAACGGCATCAGGTTAAGATCCGGCACCACCACCGCAGCCATAAACAGGCTCAGCCACGCATCCCGCGTCACCACCAGCACCAGTCCCAGAATCGAACATGAAACGGTAATCGCCGCCGGCACCGCTTCGACGTGTTCGTGCAGCATCAGCCCCAGCGCCGCGCCGATAAACACGGCAGGGAAGATACGCCCGCCGCGAAAGCCGCACGCGGCCGCGACCACTAAGGCTGCCAGTTTAATCAGGGCAAACAGCAGATAATCGCTGACGCTGAAGACCTGACTAAAGGCCATCTGCTGCATCTCATCCAGTCCCTTAAATAAGGTTATCGGTCCGCCGATGGCGCCAAGGATCCCCAGCAGCAAACCGCCTGCGCCCAGAATCAACACCGGGTTTTTCAGGCGGTGCATAACCCTGTGCAGACGCGGCAGACACCAGACCGCCACCATGCCCAGAGCAATGGCGATGGCCGCAACCACCGCGCCGCTGAAGAGATCGACGAGCTGCATCTGCCCATAGTGCGCAATGGGCAGGGAGAAGTGGGGATGGTAAAAGAGGCTGGTGGTAAGCGCGCCGGCAGCCGCCGCTAACAGTGGGGCAAACAGACGATCCCAGAGGGGGAGATCATTATTACCGCTCAGGGTTTGCGAGAAAATTAGCGCGGCAGCGACAGGGGTGCCAAACAGTGCGCCAATGGTGCCGGCAGAGGCCAGGATCGTCCAGTCGAGCGCATCCACGCGTGGGAAAGTCCGTGCCCCAATGGCCACGGCCAGCGCAATATTGACAGCCATCACCGGGTGTTCCGGCCCCAGGCTCACGCCACCCGCCAGGCCAATAATCAGGGCGATAATTAACCCTGGCAGTGCGCTACCATTCACTGGTGCACCGATCAGAGGTTCGGTGGCCGGATCGGGCCCGGCATGGCCAGGGCTGTAGCGCACCACCAGACCGACGGCAATCCCCGTGAGGGTCAGCATCACCAGCGTCCAGACGGGAGAGTCAAAGCGGAAGCCCATGACGGCAGGCAGCGTTTTCCACAGGAAAGCCTGTAAAACGGAAGCGACCTTCATAATAACGATCAGGATCAGACTGGATGCCACGCCAATAATTAACGCCGGGGGGGCCAGCAACAGCATGGTTCTGGCTCGCGGATGGAGCATGATGATTTCCTTGTAGAAAATGACACGCGTTACTTTGCACAATCAGTTTGTATCTCATAGTGCAATTGGTGCTGAAACGGTAAAGTTATTCTGTGACGTAGATCGATAATCCTGGGGCACTTTCACCCAGGCCGTTGTTGTTACGGTGCCTTGAATTTAGAGTGTGCCAAAGAGTTATTTTGACTTTAGCGGAGCAGTAGAAGAATGACAAAGTATGCTTTGGTAGGTGATGTGGGGGGGACGAATGCGCGTCTGGCATTATGCGATGTCAGTAACGGGGAGATTTCCCGCGCGAAGACCTATTCCGGGCTGGATTATCCCAGCCTGGAAGCCGTGGTGCGCGTCTATCTGACGGAGCACAACGTCAGCGTCGAGGATGGCTGTATCGCCATTGCCTGCCCTATCACGGGTGACTGGGTGGCCATGACCAACCACACCTGGGCCTTTTCCATCGAAGAGATGAAAAACAACCTGGGTTTTGCGCATCTGGAAATTATTAACGACTTCACCGCGGTATCGATGGCGATCCCGATGTTAACGCCAGAGCATCTTATCCAGTTCGGCGGCACGCAGCCGGTAGAAGGCAAACCGATTGCCGTTTATGGCGCAGGCACCGGCTTAGGGGTATCGCACCTGGTGCACGTTGATAAGCGCTGGGTAAGCCTTCCGGGCGAAGGGGGCCATGTCGATTTCGCGCCGAACAGCGAAGAAGAGGGCATTATCCTTGAAGAGCTGCGAGCAGAGATTGGCCACGTGTCGGCAGAGCGCGTCCTCTCGGGGCCTGGGCTGGTGAATCTCTACCGTGCGATTGTCAAATCAGATGGCCGCCTGCCGGAAAATCTGCAGCCGAAAGATGTTACTAAACGCGCACTGGAAGATACCTGTATTGATAGCCGTCGGGCGCTGTCGCTGTTCTGCGTCATAATGGGGCGTTTCGGCGGTAACCTGGCGTTGAACCTTGGCACCTTTGGCGGGGTGTACATCGCTGGCGGCATCGTACCGCGTTTTCTGGAATTCTTTAAAGCGTCCGGCTTCCGTGGCGGCTTTGAAGATAAAGGTCGCTTCAAAGCTTACGTACAGGATATCCCTGTGTTCCTGATCGTCCACGATAACCCCGGTCTGCTGGGGGCGGGCGCCCATCTGCGCCAGACGCTGGGTCAGGTACTGTAACGTCCTCTCCCGGTGGCTGTCAGGTCACCGGGACATCTCCCCTACAAGTGCATAAGCTGGCGAAACTCTTTTACCTTGCTACGGCTGACCGGCACCTGAAAATCGAGATCTTTCAGACGCAAAATATAGGTATTGTTAAACCAGGGCTCAATCTCGCGGATCTTGTTCAGATTGACACAAAATGAGCGATGGCAGCGGAAAAAGCGACTGGCCGGCAGCTTGCTACAAAACTCGGTAATGTTCATTGGCATGACAAAGGAGTCGCGCCGCGTGTAGACAAAGGTCATCTTTTCATGGGCTTCCGCATAGTAGATATCGTCCATCGGCGTCACGATGATGCGTTCGTCTTTGATCAGATTGATGGTGTCATTTTCACGCGGAGCAGGGGAGGCAACGCTCTGTCCGCTGCCCGATTGCTGTTGTGCCCAGGCCTGCTCCAGCTTTTGCAGCATGCTGACGATACGCGACTCCTGGTAAGGCTTCAGAATATAGTCAAACGCTTCCAGTTCGAAGGCCTCAACCGCATGCTCCTTCCAGGCCGTGACAAACACAATGTAGGGCTTGCTGGCAAACTGGCTGATGTTTTGTGCCAGCAATACGCCATCCAGCGACGGGATGTTAATGTCGAGAAAAATGGCATCGACCCGGTTATGTTGCAGGAATTTTAAAACGTCCAGCCCGTCGTCAAAGGTCCCGACGATCTCCATCTGACTATGCGCTTTAATTAGCCAGCTTAGCTCCTGCTGGGCGAGTATCTCATCTTCCACAATGATGACTTTCATGCTAACTCCGGACTAAGGTAATAACAGCGTCTGGGCATGAACGGCTGAGCGTTCATTTGGGACATAAAACGCGATCTCGGTGCCCGGTTCAAGGCGGCGGATGTGTAGCCCCTCTCCGTAGAGGAGTTTCACCCGGTGATGCACATTAAGCAGGCCAATTTTGTTGCCGGGCATTTCATTCGCTTCAACCCGCTCAACTACCTTCGGATCGATACCGTGTCCGGTGTCCCGCACCGATACGCGCACCCGATTACCGCACTCGGCAATACTGATGGTGACCACTCCTTTCCCTTTGCAGGGCTGGATGCCATGCACAATCGCGTTTTCCACCAGTGGCTGGATCAGCAGGCTGGGAATTACACAGTTTACCTCTTCATCAATGTCGTATATCACCGTCAATTTATCGCCGAAGCGAGCCTGCTCAATCGCGATGTAATCTTTAATCTGATACAGCTCTTTTTTGATATCGATCTGCTCATCGTCTTTCAGCTCAATGTTGTAGCGCAAATAGCGGGACAAATTAAAAATCAGCTGGCGCGCCGTATCCGGATTAAGGCGGATCGAAGAAGAGATGGCATTCAGCGCGTTAAACAGAAAGTGGGGGTTAATCTTACTCTGTAACGCACGCAGTTCAGCCTTATTGGCCATTTCTCGTAGCTGCTCGGCGCGGGAGACTTCCAGCTGTGTGGAGATAATTTGCGATAACCCCACGGCCATCTCCTGGAGCGAGGAGGTGATCTGGTGCGCGTGGCAGTAGTAAATTTTCAGCGTGCCGGTGACCACCCCTTTTTCCCATAAGGGGATCACCAGCATCGAGTGAATTTCCGGCGTACGGTAGGCCTCATCGTTATTTTTGATGATGATCTTGCCGTAGTTGATGGCCTGACGCGTAGTCGGGCTCACGTTGTCGTCATTGTCGCGATAGTTATCTTCCCCGACACCCACATAGGCCAGCACGCGGTCAATATTGGTAATGGCGACGGCATCCGCATGAATATCGCGGCGGATGATGTCGCACACCTGACGCAGAGATTCGGCGTTGATATGGCGAAACAGCGGTAGCGTTTTGTTGGCAATATCCAGAGCCAGCTTGGCCTGGCGGGCGGCGCTGGCCTCTTTTTCCCCTTCCACGCTCTGTACCAGCAGCACAATAAAGCCAACGCAGACGCTGCCGAGGATCATCGGCACACCGATTTTCGACACGATATCCAGGCCCAGTGCAATGGTAGGTGCCCAGACAACCACCAGGATCATGGTCAGGGTTTCGCAAGCCATCCCTGCCAGGATGCCAACTTTCCAGTGCTGTTTTTTCGGGACTTTGCGGTTGATCCAGCCCGACAGGATGCCGGCAATAATGCTGGTGATAAAGCAGGGGATCGCCGTGACCCCTCCGATATCAATCAGATAGCGGTGCACCCCGGCGATGAGACCGGTAATAATGCCCACCCAGGGCCCAAACAGGATGCCGCCGGACATCACCGCAATAATGCGCACATTGACCAGCGACCCCTCTACCGGTACGCCGGACCAGGTACTGAACAGCGCAAACATCGAAAAGATGGCGGTAACGGCCAGCAGCTCCTTCGGCGAGTGCGCCGACTTATGGAGCAGTTCGCGGAACAGGCGGATGCGGATTAGAAAGAAAAGGCAAATCAGCATCAATGCCGCACGATCAAAGACCGCCAGCAGCATATTGAATATTTCGTGCACGAGAAAACCTGCAAGACGGGGAAAAAGGCATAATAAAAAACCTGACGCCGAATGACCAGCCATCACTCAGAATTATCAAATGAGGAAAGTCCATACAATCCAAAGGGGATAGAGCGAGAAGGGGGAAGGCTTAGCCAAAGAAAGGAGTACCTGAACCTGAAGGTAAAATCTTTGATATCATCATGTTAACAAAAAAGGCATGTTTCAAGAACTTGCGGTCGTTTTAGTTCCTGTTTTCTCTCTGGCACTGTTCCCGTTTTCTGGCCGACGACTTTTTTCACTCAGCCTCTCGACAAGCTGTTTTTTTTCAGGCTATTTTCTCTACATGCCACACACGTGGCAGCGTCGCTCGGACGGTCCGGGCGCTCACGTTAATCGAGGAATCTATGGCTGACTCCAGTCCTGAACGCCGCTTTACGCGTATTGATCGTCTCCCCCCTTATGTTTTTAACATCACTGTTGAGCTGAAAATGGCTGCGCGTCGGCGCGGCGAAGACATTATCGATTTCAGTATGGGTAACCCGGACGGTGCGACCCCGCCCCATATCGTTGAAAAACTCTGCACCGTAGCGCAACGCCCGGATACGCACGGTTACTCGACTTCCCGCGGTATTCCTCGCCTGCGCCGCGCTATCTCCCGCTGGTATCAGGATCGTTATAACGTTGACATCGACCCTGAAAGCGAAGCTATCGTCACTATCGGCTCTAAAGAGGGGCTGGCGCACCTGATGCTGGCAACGCTCGATCACGGGGATACGGTGCTGGTGCCAAACCCAAGCTACCCTATCCACATTTACGGTGCGGTCATCGCCGGAGCGCAGGTACGCTCAGTGCCGCTGGTAGAAGGCGTCGACTTTTTCAATGAGCTGGAGCGCGCGATTCGCGAAAGCTATCCCAAGCCGAAGATGATGATTCTCGGTTTCCCCTCTAACCCAACCGCGCAGTGCGTTGAGCTCGAGTTTTTTGAGAAGGTCGTTGCGCTGGCGAAGCGCTACGATGTGCTGGTGGTGCATGATCTGGCCTACGCCGATATCGTCTATGACGGCTGGAAAGCGCCTTCCATCATGCAGGTACCCGGTGCTCGCGACGTGGCCGTCGAGTTCTTTACGCTGTCGAAAAGCTACAATATGGCCGGCTGGCGTATCGGATTTATGGTAGGTAATAAAACGCTGGTCAATGCGCTGGCGCGTATTAAAAGCTACCACGACTACGGCACCTTCACCCCATTACAGGTTGCGGCCATCGCTGCGCTGGAGGGGGATCAGCAGTGTGTGCGCGACATTGCCGCACAATATAAACGTCGCCGCGATGTACTGGTGAAGGGGCTGCACGAAGCAGGCTGGATGGTTGAGATGCCAAAAGCGTCTATGTACGTCTGGGCAAAAATCCCTGAACCCTACGCGGCGATGGGATCGCTGGAGTTTGCTAAAAAGCTGCTGCAGGACGCCAAAGTGTGTGTGTCCCCGGGTATTGGCTTCGGCGATTACGGTGACACCCATGTCCGCTTTGCGCTCATCGAAAACAGCGACCGTATCCGCCAGGCGGTGAGGGGCATTAAAGGCATGTTCCGCGCCGATGGGCTATTACCGGCTGCCACAAAAAATACGACGGAACTGGCAGGTTAACCATCCCAAAAAAAACAGGCGCCAACGGCGCCTGCTTTTTTGACTGCATGTTCTTCGCTCAGATCATCAGGGCAAAGGTACCGGCCCAGACTAAAACAATCACCGACATACCCATAAAGAAATATTTCACGTTCATCGCTCCGCGCATCCACTGACACGCCTTAAAAACAGAGTCCAACTGAGTATAGAGAGGTGAAGTCAGGGCAAAGCGGAAATAAGAATTATCCCCGTAATAGACCCAACACCAGCTCAGAATTCTATGGCATCCCATTGCCAGACGGCGTTAATGTACGCTTAAAAAACAGGGGTGACAAGTGAGATTTTTTTAAATGATTTCCGTTACTTAGGGGTGTCGTGGAACGGCGACAGTTTAATTTCGCCGGGTAATAAATTTCACTTGAGCGACGTCAGGAACGAAACGGTAATGGCGAAGATGCAGATGTCTGAAAAGGTTAGTTTCTTAGTGAAACTAACCTGACGTCAGCATTATAAATAGAGGGACGTTTCGCCTTCAGGGCGGGTTTTAAAGCGGCGATGCACCCATAAATACTGTTCGGGAGCACGCATGATTTCGCGCTCAATGATCTTATTGATATAGCTGGCGGCTTCACTCTCATCTTCCGGATAGTTTTCCATCACCGGTGTGATAAACAGACGATAGCCAGAGTTATCCTTTTTACGGATCATGGTGACGGTAAGCATGGCCGCTTTTGACAGGCGAGAAATCACAAAGGTGCCGTTAGTGGTCGCGACATCCTTCACGGCAAAGAAGGGGGCAAAGTTACTGCCTTTACGCCCATAATCCTGATCCGGTGCAAACCAGACCGCTTCGCCTTTCTTCAGGGCGCTCACCAGGCCACGCAGGTTATTACGGTTAATCATCGCCTTATTCGAGCGCATACGCCCGCGGGTCTGAACCCACTCCATCAGGGGGCTATTATGTTGACGGTAGGTCGCCATCATCGGCTGGCATAAACCCATGACCCGGCCACCGAGTTCCAGCGACATAAAGTGAACGCCGATGACCATCACGCCACGATTTTTGGCCAGAGCATGCTGCAAATGCTCAAGGCCTTCAACGTCAAACCATTTACGTACTCGCCAGTCAGGCCAGAACCAGGCCATGCCGGTCTCCAGCAAAGCCATGCCGATGGCTTTAAAATTTTCGGCGATCATCTGTTCACGCTCGTTTTCAGATAACGATGGGAAACAGAGCTCCAGATTTCTGCGTGCAATCTTCTCGCGACGTTTCAGAAAACGTCGTGACAGGCTACCCAGTCGGGTGCCAAGCCAACGTATCGCAGGGTAGGGGAGCTGCACGAGCAGCCACAAAACACCCAGACCAAACCACGTTACCCAGTAACGAGGATGCAGAAGTGAGCGTTTGAATTTGCTTTGCGACAAGATAAAACAACCTTTATGGAGGGGATATTGGTAACGCTATTATCACGTTACACCATAATGCTTTTAGAGACAGAGACCAATGGGTGGTATCTGAATAATTCGGAAATTAACCCCGACGCGACTGAAGCACACCAGGCGGCGGCGTAATGTAGCACCCTTGCACTGTACGTGACTAACACTACTTATAGTACGGAAAAAGATAATCTCAAAGAGGTCTGCGCAGTGTGCTTTTTATACGATAAAAACGGGTAAAAAGAAGCTTGCTTTTCGCCGGGATCGTTTAAAAAAGCAGCGAGCAAAACTATTTCGCGAACGTGATCAACGAACAGAGCGATTCTCTAAAGCTCCGGCGCGTCGTTATGCGTATCGCTGTACTTTGCATCAGCGAATGAGAAGTTTTGATAAGTGGGAGAGGCGTAAGCGGTGTGCATTAATGGTGTCCCCTGCAGGAATCGAACCTGCAACTAGCCCTTAGGAGGGGCTCGTTATATCCATTTAACTAAGGGGACGAGGCGGCACGAGTATAACGTCATTTACACTTTGCGTTAAGCGCGTGGCCGCCCGACTGCTTAAAGAGTCGCCATTCAGGTTGATTTTTTTGCGTCTTTCCCGCTTTCCTGCAACTCCTGTTCTTTCGCTTTGGCTTCGGCCTTGCGCTTATTTGACATGTCGTTACGGATTTGCGCATGGCTCAGCAGAGCAAAAATAAAGGTGCCGCCGCAGATATTTCCCGCCAGAGTTGGCAGAGCGAATGGCCAGAAAAATTCCGTCCAGGGGATTGTCCCATTGAAAACCAGGTAGAGAATTTCAACGGCGCCAACCACGATATGCGTCGTATCGGCCAGCGCAATTAGCCAGGTCATCAGAATAATGACCACGATTTTCGCCGAGCCAGCAGAGGGAAACATCCACACCATGGTGGCGATGATCCAGCCGGAAATAATCGCGTTGGAGAACATCTCCAGCGGAGTATTCTTCATCACGTCCATACCAATTTTGACAAAAGCATCTCGCGTCTCTTCATCAAAAATGGGCATATATTCAAACGCCCAGGCCGCTATCCCGGTCCCGACGATATTCCCCAGCAGTACCACGCTCCACAACCGCATCAACAGGCCAAAGTTGCTCCATGTCGGGCTCTGCATAACGGGCAGAACGGCGGTGACGGTGTTTTCGGTAAAGAGTTGCTGACGCGCCATAATGACGATAATAAAACCAAAGGTGTAGCCGAGGTTTTCCAGCAGAAAAGCACCCGGCACGCCGTCAAGCTGTACGTGGAAAATCCCTTTCGCCAGCAGAGACGCGCCCATCGATAGCCCCGCGGCGATAGCCGACCAGAAGAGGGCCATCGCATCGCGTTCCATCTCTTTTTCACCATCCTGGCGAATGTGCTCATGAATCGCCATCGCCCGAGACGGAAGATGCTCCTCGTCGACCTCTATTTTTTTGCCCCGACTTTTCTCTTCACTTTCGACTTCCAAATCTTCGGTATGCTCATCAATTTTCTCTTCTTTTAATTCATCCATTTCGCTGCTCCTGACGGGGTTCTTATCTATTAAGCGTAGCGACTTTTTGCCCGTATCCCTTGGGGAAGCTCCGAAATTCTTCTAAAGCTTATAAAGCCAATACATCTTCTTTAAAGCAGAGTTAAAATCGGCGGCGATCGAAAATGCTAAGCCAGGCTATTCTGAAATCATAAAGATGATGATTCCTGCCCGTAATTGTGTTCGTGGACATCGATAAACGTGCTGATACAATCACCTGCATGTTTACAGACGGAGCGCAAACGCTTCGTTGCGGATGGCAATCAACGATGGCCATACTTAACAGGGAGAAACCTATGAAACTTCGGCTATCGGCGCTTGCGCTGGGCACGACTTTGCTAGTGGGGTGTGCCAGTTCCGGAGAGCAGCAGGGGCGCTCGGACCCGTTCGAAGGGTTTAACCGCTCTATGTACAGCTTCAACTACAACGTGCTGGATCCTTATGTCGTCCGTCCCGTGGCGGTCGCCTGGCGTGATTACGTCCCTCAGCCGGCCCGTAACGGTCTGAGCAACTTCACCAGCAACCTTGAAGAGCCTGCCGTGATGGCGAACTATTTCCTGCAGGGCGATCCCTATCAGGGCATGGTGCATTTCACCCGCTTCTTCCTGAATACCTTGCTGGGGATGGGGGGCTTTATTGACGTGGCGGGGATGGCTAACCCTAAACTGCAGCGTGAACAGCCGCACCGTTTCGGTAGTACGCTTGGGCATTACGATGTGGGTTACGGCCCGTACGTCCATTTGCCATTCTATGGCAGCTTTACGCTGCGTGAGGATGGCGGTGATATGGTCGATACCCTTTACCCAGTGCTCTCCTGGCTAACCTGGCCACTCTCTATCGGTAAGTGGACCCTTGAAGGTGTTGAAAGCCGCGCGCAGCTGCTGGATTCCGATGGTCTGCTGCGTCAGTCTTCCGATCCGTACATTCTGGTGCGTGAGGCGTACTTCCAGAATCACGACTTTATTGCCAGCGGCGGTAAGTTGAAGCCGGAAGAGAACCCGAACGCCAAGGCGATCGAGAACAACCTATCCGAGATTGATGCGGAATAAAAAAAAGGTGAGCTAAGCTCACCTTTTTTACTGCCTGCGCGAAATCAGAACGCGTAGTTAAAGTTCGTACCGAACAGCCAGGCTTTCCCTTCAGATTTGAAGTCGTAAGCCGCAGCGCCTTCACCTTCGGTGAAGCTCACTTTCTGGCCGTGCATATAAGATGCACCGACGTCGATAGAGGCATCATCGTTGAAGGCATACGTCATACCGGCACTCAGCCACAGACGATCCTGGTCCGGAATGGAGATAGAGCGTTTGTCAGCCGGAACCGGGCTGTCATCGAAGGCAATACCGGTGCGGAAGGTCCAGTTTTTATCGTAATAATAAGTGGTACCCAGCGCGATACGATACGCATCTTTAAAGCCTTCGTCCTTCTGGAACAGCACCTGGCCATTGTCGCCTTTCGCTTTCAGCTCCTGGAACTGACTCCAGCTGGTGTATGCCAGGCTGTAGTGAATCGCCCATTGCGGCGCAACGCGGTTATAACCCGAAACTTCCCACATTTCCGGAAGATTCAGGGTCAGGGAGCCGTTAACGGTTCTGCCGCCGGTGCCCGCTGGCAGCTGAGTCATCCCCATGCTGGCGAAGATTGAGCTTAACGCTGGATTGATAGAACTCTTGTAGTCGCCGTCGAAGTCGATTTTCACTTCAGAGCGATAGGTCAGGCCCCAACGGTTGTTTTTATCCAGCTCATAGAGGATACCGGCGTTCCAGCCATAGCCCCACTCATCCCCTTTCAGGTGAGCAATCTGATCGTCCGGAGAGTTGATACCGTCAACCAGCTGGGAAGGGACACCCTGCTGCTGCAGGCCGCCAGCCAGCAGTGGACCCAGGGAACCTGCGTAGCGTTCAATTTTGGCCTTCGCGTAAACGGCATCGAAACCAAGACCGAAGCTCCAGCTATTATTCAGACGATAGGCGCCGCTCAGATTCAGGTTAACGGTAGTCAGATCGGTTTTACCACCGTAAATCCCGGCACCATAATTATTATTAAATTCGGTTGCCAGACCATAGTTAGAGGTTACGGATGCGCCCCAGCCAAACTGTTCATTGATTGGCATAACGAAGTGCATATTCGGCACCCAGGCTACCGGGGCAATATTGTCCTGGTTGGCACTGCCCGTCAGGGCTGAGTTACCTTTTACGTCAACATCCGGATCGATATAAACGGCACCGATCGAGAAGGTCGGACGGTCGAACAGGGTAATCAGGGCCGGGTTACGGCTCACGTTACCTGCGTCGTCAGCGATTGCACCTTCCCCGGAATAGGCACGGCCAAGGCCCGAGGAAGAGAATTCGTTAAGCTGGAAGCCCGCTGACCAGGCGGAGGTGGAGACGATTGCCACTGCGACTGCTAACGCAGTTTTTTTAAACAGGGTTTTCTGGCTCATGACCATAACCTCATTGAGTTATTTTTATGCAATTTTTGTTACATAGAGTAACAGGAGCGCGAAGTGTAGGGTCTGAGGTAACACTTAGAAATCAGACCAGTGGCGAGAGTATAGGTCTGACCAGATGGAATGTTGCAAGTATGTTTATTAATTTCGCACAACATGTTTTTCGAAACGGGATCTGGCTGGCAATTTTGCCGCCCATCGGACTCCTCCGAATGGGTGATTTTTGTTTTAGATCATTTTTAAGTGGGATAAAGCGCCGGGGTCGCGCTTTACGCCATTAACGACTGGAGAGCGGATTCACCGGGGAGTAAAATATCAGCATCGTGTTTAGCTCGCGCCCTGCGCGAAAAGAGAGGAAAGCGACTATGAGTAAATGCAGTGCTGATGAAACCCCGGTTTGCTGCTGTATGGATGTTGGCACCATCATGGACAACTCCGATTGCACCGCCTCATACAGCCGTGTGTTCGACACCCGTGCCGAGGCTGAAGAGACCCTTGCCGCATTAACAGAACGCGCGCGCGGCGTGGAGTCCGATCCTTGCCAGATCACCCCTACCTTCAAAGAGGTCGAAGGTGGCGTACAGCTGGATATCGATTTTGTCTTTGCTTGTGAAGCCGAAACGCTGATTTTCCAGCTTGGGCTGCGTTAAGATTCGCATCAACGCCTCTGATTCCAGAGGCGTTTTCTCCCCCTCTCTGTGTTACCGCTCGCAATTTTTCTTCCTCCTGATTGGCTTATGTAAAAATTTGGTTAAGACTGTTATCAGGTCAGACCACTTTGCGCTTAATTTTGTCATTACAGGGGAGTGTTATGAGTCAGGCATTACCGCTAATCACCCGTCAGGGCGATCGCATTGCCATTGTCAGCGGATTACGTACCCCCTTTGCCCGCCAGGCAACGGCGTTTCACGGGATACCGGCTGTCGATCTGGGAAAAATGGTCGTGGGGGAGATGCTTGCCCGCAGCGAAATACCTCCCGAGGTGATTGAACAGCTGGTCTTTGGCCAGGTTGTGCAAATGCCGGAAGCGCCAAACATCGCGCGTGAAATTGTGCTGGGCACGGGTATGAACGTACATACCGATGCTTACAGCGTCAGCCGCGCCTGCGCCACCAGCTTCCAGGCGGTGGCTAACGTTGCCGAAAGCCTGATGGCTGGCACCATTCGCGCCGGTATTGCCGGCGGCGCTGACTCCTCGTCTGTGCTCCCCATTGGTGTGAGTAAAACGCTGGCCCGGGTGCTGGTAGACGTCAACAAAGCCCGGACCCTGGGGCAACGTTTAAAACTCTTCTCACGGCTGCGTCTGCGCGATCTGCTTCCGGTGCCCCCTGCGGTTGCCGAGTACTCCACGGGTCTGCGGATGGGCGACACCGCTGAACAGATGGCAAAAACCTACGGTATCACCCGCGAGCAACAGGATATGCTGGCTCATCGCTCCCATCAGCGCGCAGCGCAAGCCTGGGCGGAGGGAAAGCTGGCTCAGGAGGTCATGACGGCATACACCCCGCCATACCGTGAGCCGCTAAGTGAAGACAACAATATTCGTGGCCAATCAACGCTTGCCGATTATGCCAAACTGCGCCCGGCTTTTGATCGTAAACATGGCACCGTAACGGCCGCAAACAGCACGCCGCTCACCGATGGTGCCGCCGCCGTGATCCTGATGACTGAATCTCGTGCCAGAGAGCTGGGGCTCACGCCGCTCGGCTACCTGCGCAGCTACGCCTTTACCGCCATTGATGTCTGGCAAGACATGCTGCTGGGCCCTGCCTGGTCCATGCCACTGGCGCTGGAGCGAGCGGGTCTTACCCTCGGCGATCTTACCCTTATTGATATGCACGAAGCTTTTGCCGCCCAGACGCTGGCGAACCTGCAATTGCTTGCCAGCGAACGTTTCGCCCGTGATGTGCTGGGGCGCTCTCATGCCACCGGCGAGGTTGATGAGAGCAAATTCAACGTGCTGGGTGGATCTATTGCCTACGGACATCCGTTCGCGGCAACCGGGGCGCGCATGATTACCCAGACGCTGCACGAGCTGCGCCGTCGCGGTGGTGGATTTGGCCTCGTCACCGCCTGCGCCGCGGGTGGTTTAGGTGCAGCCATGGTACTGGAGGCGGAATAATGGATAACATGACAGCATTTACCCTACATGTACGGCTGGATAACGTGGCGGTGGTGACCATCGACGCCCCCGGCGAAAAGATGAATACCCTGAAAGCCGAATTTGGCGCGCAGGTGCGTGCCATCCTCAAACAGGTGCGTGAAAACAAAGCGCTGCGCGGCCTGGTGTTCATTTCTGCAAAACCCGACAACTTTATTGCCGGCGCCGATATCAACATGATTGCCAGTGCGCCTGACGCACAGGCTGCCGAAGATCTTGCCCGCCAGGGACAGCAGATCATGGCCGAGATCCATGCCTTGTCGATCCCGGCGATCGCCGCGATCCACGGCGCCTGTCTCGGCGGTGGTCTTGAGCTGGCGCTGGCATGTCATGGGCGCGTCTGCACTGACAATAACAAAACGGTACTCGGTTTACCGGAAGTTCAGCTCGGCCTGCTTCCCGGCTCTGGCGGCACGCAGCGTCTGCCGCGTCTGGTGGGTGTCAGCACGGCCCTGGAGATGATCCTCACCGGCAAGCAGCTGCGTCCGCGCCAGGCGCTGAAGGCGGGGCTGGTGGATGAAGTGGTACCGCACTCCATTCTGCTTGAGGCGGCCGTCGAGCGCGCCCTGCAGGGGCGTACGACCCGTCGCCTTCTGCCCATGCGCGAGCGTGTGCTGGCCGGGCCGCTGGGGCGCACCTTGCTCTTCAGCATGGTGGGTAAAAAAACCGAGCAGAAGACCAAAGGAAACTACCCGGCGGCAAAACGCATTCTCGAGGTGGTGGAGACAGGTCTTGCTCAGGGCAGCAGCAGCGGTTATGCCGCTGAAGCGAAAGCCTTTGGTGAACTGGCGATGACCCCCGAATCGCAGGCGTTACGCAGTCTCTTTTTTGCCAGTACCGATCTGAAAAAAGATCCCGGCAGCGAGGCTCAACCTGGTCCGCTCAATGCGGTTGGCGTGCTGGGAGGCGGACTGATGGGTGGGGGAATTGCCTTTGTCAGCGCCAGCAAGGCCAGAGTGCCAGTACGTATTAAAGACATCAATCCAAAAGGGATCAATCATGCGCTGCAGCATAGTTGGCAGCAGCTTGATAACAAGGTCAAACGGCGCCATATCAAAGCCAGCGAGCGCGATAAAACCCTGGGGATGATCTCCGGCACCACGGACTACAGCGGATTTCATCACCGGGATGTGGTGATCGAGGCGGTGTTTGAAGATCTGGCTCTTAAACAGCAGATGGTGGCAGAGGTTGAAGCGCACTGCGCGCCGCACACCATTTTTGCGTCAAATACCTCTTCGCTGCCGATTAGTGATATTGCCGCCCTTGCTGCGCGGCCGGAGCAAGTGATTGGGCTCCATTTCTTTAGTCCGGTTGAAAAAATGCCGCTGGTGGAGGTGATTCCACACGCTGCGACCAGTCCGCAAACCGTGGCAACTATCGTCAGTCTGGCAAAAAAGCAGGGAAAAACGCCGATCGTGGTGGCGGATAAAGCCGGTTTCTACGTGAACCGTATTCTTGCTCCCTACATTAATGAGGCGATGCGTCTACTCACCGAAGGGGAAAAGGTCGAGCATATCGACGACGCACTGGTGAAATTTGGTTTCCCCGTCGGCCCAATCCAACTTTTGGATGAGGTAGGAATTGATACCGGAACTAAAATTATTCCTGTACTGGAAAGTGCTTACGGTGAACGATTTGCTGCCCCTGCAAACATTGTTGCAGCGATTTTGAATGACGATCGCAAAGGCAGAAAAAATGGCCGTGGTTTCTATCTTTACGCTGCAAAAGGGCGTAAAAGCAAGAAGCAAGTTGACCCAGCGATTTATGGGCTTATTAGGTCACAGGGGCAGAGCAAACTCTCCGCAGCGCAGTGCGTAGAACGCTGCGTAATGATGATGCTTAACGAAGCGGCACGCTGCTTTGACGAGGGTGTGATCAAAAACGCCCGGGATGGCGATATCGGTGCGGTGTTTGGTATCGGTTTTCCACCTTTCCTGGGTGGCCCGTTCAGGTATATGGATACGCTGGGAGCGGGTGAAGTGGTTGCAACGTTGCAGCGCCTGGCTGCGCAATATGGCCCACGGTTCGCACCGTGCGACGCACTATTGCAGATGGCCGCGCAGGGGCTGAAATTCTGGCCAGCAAAAGAAACTGATCTTGTAAGTTAAGGTCAAAGAAGAGTAAATCCTTCGTTGAATGAAGGGTCTCTGTCCAAATTGTAAACGGGCATTGACTATAATTACGCCGATGAGGTAAAAAACGGCGTTTCATTCAACGATGGGATCAGGCACAATGCCCGGCCATTGGGTTTGCTACCCTGCAATTTTTGCAGGTTGTGAACGCCGATGATCCTGGTCAACAAAAGCGGTGCAATATGCAAGTTTTTATCATGCGTCACGGCGACGCGGCTCTTGAAGCCGCCAGTGACTCTGTCCGTCCTCTTACACCTTGCGGCTGTGACGAATCCCGTCAGATGGCTACCTGGCTGAAAGGGCAAAAAGTGGATATTGAACGTGTCCTGGTGAGCCCGTATCTGCGAGCTGAACAGACGCTGGATGTGGTAGGGGAGTGTATGAACCTGCCAAAAGAGGTCGATGTTCTGCCTGAGCTTACTCCGGGCGGCGATGTCGGTCTGGTCAGTGCCTATCTTCAGGCCCTGTGCAATGAAGGTGTCGCCTCGGCGCTGATCATCTCCCACCTGCCACTGGTTGGTTATCTGGTTTCTGAACTCTGCCCGGGCGAAACGCCGCCGATGTTCAGCACCTCAGGGATAGCGAATGTCACCCTCGATGAGTCGGGTAAAGGGGTGTTTAACTGGCAGATCGGCCCTTGCAATCTAAAGATGGCCAAAGCCATCTGACGACAGTGTCATTAAGGCGGGGCGCTTAGCACCCGCCTTTCTGTCAGGGCAGCTCAGGCGGCTGCCACTCTTCCACCTCAATCAGCACCAGTAATGCGGCATCTCCACCGTACTCTTTGGGTGCCTGATGAAAAGCCATAATATGCGGATGCTGGGCAAGCCAGAGCGGGGTTTGCTGTTTAAGAATATGCTTTCCGTGGCCGTGCATCACGCAGGCGCAGAAAACATGCTCCCGACGGCAGGCGGCGATCAATGCGCCCAGCTCCTGTTTGGCCTGCATCTGGGTTAATCCGTGCAGATCGAGAAATAATTCCGGCGAATAATCTCCCCGACGCAATTTCTTCAGCTCGAAGTGGCTCACATCCGGGCGCACATACTTCATCGCCCCTTCCGTATTCAGCAGCGGCTGAAATTCATCCGAGAAATAGTGGCTGGCATCGGCCTGCTCTGAGATCAGGCGTTTTACCGGTAGCTCGGTGATTTTTTTACGCTGCGGGCGGTGGACAAAGGTGTCCTGCTTAATTTTACGCGTGCCGGTCATGAGCTGACGAAACAGCGTTTGATCCTCCTCGCTGAGCGATGTTTTCTTTTTCATTTGGTCGTCTCATCTTCTGTTTGCCACAGTGTACCTGACTCCCCGCCCCGCAAAACGCATTTTTTAAACGCCAGCCGTTGCTGACAATGCTGATTTATCGCCGTCTTCATGGCAAACTAGCCGCCGAAAAATTAGCGAGCATGCCCTGGAGGGAAAAGTGGATAAAATATTTGTCGATGAAGCAGTGAATGAGCTGCATACCATTCAGGACATGTTGCGTTGGTCGGTTAGCCGCTTCAGCGCCGCCAACATCTGGTATGGTCACGGTACTGATAACCCGTGGGACGAAGCGGTGCAGTTAGTTCTGCCGTCGCTCTATCTGCCACTGGATATCCCTGAAGATATGCGCACTGCGCGCCTGACCTCCAGCGAGAAACACCGTATCGTTGAGCGCGTCATTCGCCGTGTGAACGAGCGTATTCCGGTAGCCTACCTCACCAATAAAGCCTGGTTCTGCGGCCACGAATTCTACGTTGATGAGCGCGTGCTGGTTCCGCGTTCGCCTATTGGTGAGCTGATTAACAATCAGTTCTCTGGCCTTATCGACCATCAGCCTGAACATATTCTGGATATGTGCACCGGTAGCGGCTGTATAGCTATTGCCTGTGCTTACGCCTTCCCGGAAGCGGAGGTGGACGCGGTCGATATCTCTTCCGACGCGCTGGCGGTGACGGAACATAACATCGAAGAGCATGGCCTGATCCATCACGTTACGCCGATCCGCTCCGATCTGTTCCGCGATTTGCCGAAGCTGCAATATGATCTGATTGTCACCAACCCGCCGTACGTCGATGCGGAAGATATGTCCGATCTGCCAAACGAGTATCGCCACGAACCAGAGCTGGGTCTTGCCTCCGGTAGCGACGGCCTGAAACTGACCCGCCGCATTCTGGCCTGCGCGCCAGAGTACCTGACCGACGACGGCGTTCTGATTTGTGAAGTGGGCAACAGCATGGTACATCTGATAGAGCAGTACCCGGATGTGCCGTTCACCTGGCTCGAATTTGACAACGGTGGCGACGGCGTCTTTATGCTGACCAAAGCGCAGCTGATCGCAGCGCGCGAATACTTCAGCATCTACAAAGATTAATCCAGCGGGCTCCGGCCCGTTTCACAACGCTCAAATACAGAACAACGACAACGGAGCCGTGATGGCAGGAAACAGTATTGGACAAATATTCCGCGTGACCACGTTTGGTGAGTCACACGGGCTGGCGCTGGGCTGTATCGTTGATGGCGTGCCGCCAGGCATCGAACTGACAGAAGCGGATTTACAGCACGACCTCGACCGCCGTCGTCCGGGCACCTCGCGCTACACCACGCAGCGTCGCGAGCCGGACAGCGTCAAGATCCTTTCCGGCGTTTTCGAAGGCCGCACAACCGGCACCAGCATTGGTCTGCTGATTGAAAACACTGACCAGCGCTCGCAGGATTACGGCGCCATTAAAGATGTGTTCCGTCCGGGCCATGCCGATTACACCTACGAACAAAAATACGGTTTTCGCGACTATCGCGGCGGCGGACGCTCTTCTGCGCGTGAGACAGCGATGCGCGTGGCGGCAGGGGCGATTGCCAAGAAATACCTGGCCCAGAAATTTGGCATTGTGATCCGCGGCTGCCTGACCCAGATGGGCGACATTCCGCTGGCCATCAAAGACTGGGATCAGGTCGAACAAAACCCGTTCTTCTGCGCCGATGCCGATAAACTTGAGGCGCTGGACGAACTGATGCGTGGCCTGAAAAAAGAGGGCGACTCCATCGGTGCCAAAGTCACGGTTGTGGCGGAGGGCGTTCCTGCGGGCTGGGGTGAACCGGTCTTCGACCGCCTGGATGCTGATATCGCCCACGCGATGATGAGCATCAACGCCGTGAAAGGGGTGGAGATTGGCGACGGTTTCGGCGTTGTGGCGCTGCGCGGTAGTCAGAATCGCGATGAAATTACCAAAGAGGGCTTCCAGAGCAATCATGCGGGCGGCATTCTGGGTGGTATCAGCAGCGGTCAGCACATCGTGGCCAATATTGCGCTGAAACCGACCTCCAGCATCACCGTGCCGGGTCACACGATTAACCGCTCTGGCGAAGAAGTTGAGATGATCACCAAAGGGCGTCACGATCCTTGTGTGGGGATCCGCGCGGTGCCGATCGCAGAAGCGATGCTGGCCATCGTGCTGATGGATCACTTCCTGCGCCAGCGCGCGCAGAATGCGGATGTGACGACCACCATTCCACGCTGGTAAACATGAAAAAAACCGCAATTGCTCTGCTGGCGCTGGTTGCCAGCGGAGCCAGCCTGGCAGCGACGCCGTGGCAGAAGATTACCCATCCGGTGGCGGGAAGCGCGCAGTCTATTGGCGCCTTCTCGAATGGCTGTATCGTCGGCGCGCAAGCGCTGCCGTTGCAATCCAGCACGTATCAAGTCATGCGCACCGATCAGCGGCGTTACTTCGGCCATCCGGATCTGGTCTCGTTTATCGAACGTCTGGGTACTCAGGTTAACACTCTCGGGCTGGGAACGATGCTGATAGGCGATATGGGGATGCCAGCGGGCGGGCGCTTCAATGGCGGCCACGCCAGCCACCAGACCGGGCTGGATGTCGATATCTTCCTGCAACTCCCTAAAACACGCTGGACGTCTTCGCAATTATTAAAGCCCCAGGCGCTGGATTTGGTGGCGCGTGACGGCAAAAACGTGGTGCCGTCGCTCTGGACCCCAGAGGTATTTAGCCTGATCAAGCTTGCGGCAAAAGACAACGACGTGACGCGCATCTTTGTTAACCCGGCCATTAAACAGCGTCTTTGCCAGGATGCCGGCACCGATCGCGACTGGCTGCGCAAAGTGCGGCCGTGGTTCCAGCATCGCGCGCATATGCACGTCCGGCTGCGCTGCCCGGCAAACAGCCTGGAGTGTGAAGATCAGCCTTTGCCTCCGGATGGCGACGGCTGTGGCATGGAATTACAAAGCTGGTTTGAACCGCCAAAACCAGGTACCACTAAACCTGAGAAGAAGACACCGCCTCCGCTGCCCCCTTCCTGTCAGGCGCTACTGGACGAGCATGTACTGTAATGGATAATTTCGTTGAGTTATTTATGGTGTCACCGCTGCTGCTGCTGGCACTTTTTTTTGTCGCTATGCTGGCGGGCTTTATCGATGCCCTGGCGGGCGGCGGCGGCTTGTTAACTGTCCCTGCGCTGTTAGCGGTAGGGATGAGCCCGGCGCAAGCGCTGGCGACCAATAAGCTGCAGGCCTGCGGGGGATCCGTCTCCGCCACGCTCTATTTTGTACGCCGCAAAGTGGTCAGCATTGCCGATCAGAAACTCAATATTTTGATGACCTTTATCGGCTCAACGAGCGGGGCGCTGCTGGTGCAGCACGTTCAGTCCGACATCTTACGTCAAATCCTGCCGCTGCTGGTCATCTGCATTGGTCTCTACTTCCTGCTTATGCCAAAACTGGGCGAAGAGGACCGCCAGCGCCGACTGCACGGTCTGCCGTTTGCCCTCATCGCCGGGGGGTGCGTGGGATTCTACGATGGCTTTTTCGGGCCGGGGGCCGGGTCGTTCTACGCGCTGGCCTTTGTCACCCTGGCCGGTTTTAACCTCGCTAAATCCACCGCCCATGCCAAAATGCTCAACGCCACCTCGAATCTGGGCGGCCTGCTGCTGTTTATCATCGGCGGTAAGGTGATCTGGGCAACCGGTTTTGTCATGATGGCAGGACAATTTCTTGGAGCGCGAATGGGGTCGCGCCTGGTGCTCAGCAAAGGGCAACAGCTCATTCGTCCGATGATCGTGATCGTCTCGGCGGTGATGAGTGCAAAACTACTTTATGACAGCCACGGACAGGAGATCCTCAGCTGGTTGGGGATGAACTAATGAACAGTACGCATAAATATGAACAGCTGATCGCCATTTTCGACGGCTGCTTTGCCGATGATTTTAATACCCGTCTGATTAAAGGCGACGACGAACCGATCTATCTTCC